>ERZ1292640.830-Hain-H43-02um-R1-830-length-25674-cov-11_pt1 | contig 25674 bp, 15 predicted proteins | sample MGYA00564404_ERZ1292640 | MGnify/ENA primary metagenome ERZ1292640 (study PRJEB36523, sample SAMEA6512636) | groundwater metagenome | collected 2019-01-08 | study: AquaDiva: Metagenomics assemblies of 32 groundwater samples | reverse complement strand
GGTTCGCGTAGTGCGGCACGAACCCCCATCTAGGCGCCTTGCCTGCAATAATCGCGTGCCGTCGGATGCCTGCGGAAATCGCTTGGAGCTGCAGGCTAACGAGTTGTTCTTCTGTTGCAGGTATGCCTATAGGTGAGGCAACGGTTTTGAGGCCTAACCTTAACGACCCAAGCTTTACGCGCGGAACTTGCATAGTGGTTGGCTTTAGGTATTCGCCCGTGGTTAGCTTGAATTCTGGGTTGTTGCCGGTTAACAGTTTTCGCACTAGGTCTGCGTGCTGATTGAAGCGGTTTCTTGGAGTGTGAGCGGTTGTTGCGTGGGGGGATATTTCATACGCCGGCATTGGTGATGCACCTCGCACTTATTGCGCGCGCTGGCGCTTAAAAACGCTTCGGCGCGTAGAGTTGCGCAGCCAATTGCTGTGACTGGCGGCTGTGCTTTCGTTGCGTTGCGGTAGTTTCAGCGTCACAGTAATTAACTACGCGCGCCTTAATGGGAAGCGAGTGTTCTGCCGTGAAGTGCCCTTATTGCGGTGATGCCGCTACGCGCGTGTTGGAAAAGCGGGAGGCTGAAGACAGCGAGAGCAACCGCCGCAGGAGGGAGTGCGGGGCGTGCGGCAAGCGCTTCACTACTTTCGAGCGCGTCGAGGCGGTGGAGCTTATGGTTGTGAAGAAGGACGGCCGGCGTGAACAGTTCCTGCCGGAGAAGCTTCGGCGGGGCATCTTGAAGGCTTGCGAAAAGCGGCCTGTCAGCTTGAAGGACGTTGACCGGGTGGTGGAAGAGATAGAGGCCGAGTTGCGCACTGGCGCGGCGAGCGAAGAAGTTTCAGCGCAGGCGGTTGGCGAGAAGGTGATGGAGAAACTCCGGCAGCTTGACCCCGTGGCTTACATTCGTTTCGCGAGCGTGTACAAGCAGTTCAAGGGCATTGACGAGTTCGAGGAAGAGCTGGCGCGGTTGAGGGAGGGCGCGTGAAGTGGTTCGTCCTTCAGTTGCGCGCCGGCCGTTAGTAGTCGGCGTGATCACTCGAGGCAGGCGCGCGGAGCTCGAGTTGACGCTGCGTTCGGTGCTCAACCAAGCAAGGGCGCACGGGCACTTGGGCGATTTGAAGATAGTGGTTTCCGACCAGTCGAAGGGAGAGTCGCTCGCGGCCAATGTTCGGCTTGTTAAGGCGTTGAATGGCGAGTTTGGCGGGGTGGTGCGGCATTGCGCGTACGGCCGCACGCGGGGTGTGCAGAAGTTGCTTAGGGGGGCGACTGTAGATGAGCGCAAGGCGTTCAAGGCATTCGTTCCGGCAGGGGGGCATTGGGGTGCGAACCGCAACCACTTGGCGTTGTGCTGCGCGCTGGCCGCCGGCAGGCGCAGCGAGGAAGCGGCGTTCTTGCTGCTTGACGACGACACGCCTATGCTGTGCGTTGACTCGAAACGCAGGCGGCTTGTCGAGCGCGATGCCGACGTGATTGGAGCGTTCCACAATGGTTTCGAGGCTGCGTTGCGCAAGGGCAAGGTTGGTTTCAGTGGTGATTTATTAGGGGTGCCTGACACTTGGGTTTCGCACGAACGCAGGCGCAGGGAGGATGTTCACGGCCGAATGGCGCTGGATGATTTCCTTGCGAAACCGAGTTTTATGCACAGCGGCCACCACTGCGGCTCGGGACGGATTGTTTCGTTCAAGGTGATGGTTGAGCCTTACGCGCCTTACGGCTCGGGAGAGGATTCAAATCATCTTTATGCTTGGGGCAATAGCTACCACGGCTTGCGGCGCACTAGCGCGAAGCTCGCTCACCTAGGATTTACTGGCGTCCGGCCGGTTGACGTAGATTTGAGGGATGGGCGCAGTCCAGGCATCTGGCGGCATCGTTACGAGTTCGAGAGGCTGGTGCGCCGCGCGGCGGGTTTGGATGCGGATTACGTGAAGTGACCATGGTGGCGGCCTGCCGCGCGCGGCTCGGCGCGAATTGTTTCTAACGCAACGTTTTTATTCGTTCATTTGCTTGAACAATCGTATGGTTTCTTCGGACGGTGCGTTCGGCGGGTTGAACCGTAGGAGCGTGCTGTCGCTGCTGGAGTTCTTCTGCCGGCATCCGGGCAAGTCGTTCTATGTGCGCGAGGCTGCGCGCGAGGCCGGCGCGAGCGTCGGGTCTTGCAACGCGGCGCTGAAGACGCTTGCGGGAGAGGGCTTTTTCAAGGAGAGCCGGCGCGGCAACCAGCTTCACTATTCGCTTGACGCAACGAATCCTGCTGTGCGCCAGTTCCGGGTTTTTCTTAACGTGCTTGCGCTTGGCGGCGTTGTTGACTCGGTGAAGGGCGATTGCGAAAAGATCGTTCTTTATGGCAGCAGGGCGGCCGGTGAAGAGGCTGAGGACAGCGATTTCGACGTGCTTTTCGTCACGAACGTGCCGGAGGCCGTGCGGAATAAGCTTTCCAGAAGGAAGTTTTTGAAGCTTTCCCCACTTGTGGTTGACGCTGCTCGCTTGGTCGCGTTGCGTAGCAAGGACCGGCCGTTTTACGATCGGGTAATGTCTGGAATAGAATTGTGGAGGCGGCGGGATGGAGAGCGGTGAGTTCAAGGAATGCGTTTCTAGCCGGGGCTTGAAGAAAACGGTTGTTGACGCGGCTGTTTGCCTGGCGGAGCTGGATGTTGCGGATGGCGACTTGAAGCTGGCTCGCACGTCACTCGCGTCTGGCTCCGCCGGCTGGGCGGTGGTGCAGTGTTACTATGCGTGCTTTCACGCCGCCAGGGCGCTGGTAATGTCGGAAGGTTTCGTTGAGAAAAGCCATCGTTGCCTTTCAATAGCCTTCCGCGACTTGTTCGAACGCGAAAAGTTGGTGGAACAAGGCAGTGCAAATTTTCTTGACGAGATGCGGCAGATGCGCGAAGAGTTCAACTACGGTTTGAAGCAGATAAGCCCGCAGGAAACCTTGCAGATAATCGGACGGGTTGAGGGGTTCGTCGCGCAGGCGAGGAATGCGCTCGGAGCTTCAAGCCGCTTGAAGAAATAAGCGCGGTCGCCTCCTTGGGGTTGGCTTTCGCCTTCGCGTTTTTTGCCTTTTTCTTTCGCTTTCTGCCTTTCTTTCGCTTTCGTTTTTAGTTTTCTTTTTCTTTTCTCACAGTTTCGGTAAGTACTCTTGCAACTCCCACGGCGTTACTTGCGTGCGGTAGGCGTCCCACTCGCGTTTTTGGCAGGCTTGCAGCATTTCGAACGCGTGGCTCCCCAACGCGCCTTTCACCACGTCGTCGCCAGCCGTTTCGCGCATCGCCTCCGCGAGCGTTGATGGCAGGGTTTTTATGTAGAACTTTGCGAGCTTCTCGTCGTTGAACTCGTACACGTCCTCCTCGACGGCGGCGGGGGGCTTCATTTTCTTTTCCACGCCGTCCATTCCCGCTTCGAGCATTGCGGCGAAGGCGAGGTAAGGGTTGCAGCTGGGGTCTGGGCACCGCAATTCGCAGCGTACGGAAGATTTCTTGCCGCGCGCCGGGCGGGGCACGCGGATGAGTGCGCTGCGGTTGGTTTTTCCCCAGCAGGCGTACACGGGGGCTTCAAAGCCCGGCACGAGGCGTTTGTAGCTGTTTACGGTAGGCGCCACGACGCCTGCGAGTGCGCGGGCGTGGTGCAGTTGGCCTGCGATGAAGTGCATTGCCGTGGAAGATAGTTGGTACTCGTCCTTCTCGTCGTAAAACGCAGTCTCCCCCTCTCGCCAGAGGCTTTGGTGCACGTGCATTCCGCTGCCGTTTATTCCCGCAATGGGTTTGGGCATGAAGCTGGCGAACAAGCCGTGTTTCATCGCAATCGTTTTCACCGCGTCCTTGTAAGTCATTACGCTGTCGGCGATGGCAAGCGCGTTTCCGTACTTGAAGTCTATCTCGTGCTGGCCGGGCGCCACTTCGTGGTGGGACATTTCTATCTCGAGACCCATTTGCTCTAGTGCGGGGACGACTTCGCGGCGCACGTCGGCAGCCAGGTCTACCGTGGCGAGGTCAAAGTACCCTGCCGCGTCGTGCGGTTCCGGCGTGCAGCTGCCGTTGCAGCCATTTTTGAAGAGGAAGAACTCTAGTTCAGGCCCGACTTTATACTCGAAACCCGCTTGCGTCACGCGCGCCAGCGCTTTCTTCAGGCATCCGCGCGGGTCTCCTTCGAACGGCTTGTCTTCAACAGTGTACACGTCGCACATGATGCGCGCCACGCCCGGCGCCCAAGGCATCGTGCGGAACGTCTCGGGCTCGGGCATCAGGAGCATGTCGCTCTCGCTGATGCGCGCGAACCCGGCGATGCTGCTGCCGTCGAACCACAAGCCCCCGTAAAGCACGTCTTCCAGGCGCGCCGCCGTGATTTCGCAGTTTTTCGCGCCGCCGGTCACGTCCACGAACCGCAGTACCACTGACTTGACGCCTTTTTCTTTCGCTTGTTTCAGCACGCTTTGCTTGAGCTCGTCATCCATAACCGCCACCCCGACCGTCTTTACCTTTTCTTGCTTGTTTTCAAATAATAGCCTTATGCCCTCTGCGTTAAACGATTGTTTTAAAAAATGGTGTTTTCATATCTTTTCGTGCGGTAGTTTCACCTGGGATTGGCGGGGGTTTGTTCATATGTCTGTTGATGCTGTTGACGAACGGATTCTTGCGGAGCTTGAGCGGGATTCGCGCGCCTCGTTCCGGAAGCTTGCCGCGAGGTTGGGGTTGGCGCCTGCGACCGTCATCGCGCGCACGCGGCGGCTCGAGCGCGAGGGCGTGATAACGGGTTTCGGGGCGCGCTTGGATTTCCAGAAGCTTGGCTTTGATTATATGGGCGTGACTGAAATCACGATTCGCAAGGGCGCGTTGCTGGAGGTGCAGCGGAAGATTGCTCAACTGCAGGGCGTGGTTTCCGTATTTGATGTCACGGGCCAGAGCGATTCCATCGTTTTTTCGCGTTGCCGCTCGCGGTCGGAGTTCAGCGCGTTGTTGAAAAAGATTCTCAGCTTGGAGAACGTGGAGAGGACGAACACGCACGTGGTGTTGAACGTCGTGAAGGAGGGCGGCGTGGTGGCACCGCGGCATTATTGACTGCGGTTGCTATTTTAATCATGGCGGCGTCTATTGCTTGTGGTTCGGAGCTTCCGCCATTTTCTAGCGCGGGCATCGTCGTGGTTTCACAGGCCTACTTTAGACCCGGTTTTGGACGGCTTGTTAACGCCGCGTGGTCGGATTCCGATGGAAGAGGCGGTTTCTAAAATTGAGTCTGATGCGGATAAAGTGCGCGCGTTGCATCCGAGTCTTGCCCGCCCGCGACTGTCCGTACGCAAGATGCAGTTTGTCACGCGCTTCGCGGTCGGGGCGCGAGGCAGGCGTTACGCGCATTACGACCTTGCGCACCATTTTATAGTTAGGCATCTCGTTCACGCCGCGGGCGAAGCCTTGAGACTTACGCCTGATGAGCGAAGGGTTGTGCGGGCTTTTCTCGGCAGGGTTTATTACAACCCGCCTTTGCGCGAGTATGGTTCGATGATTGTCGCGGGAAGGGCGTTGGAGGCTTCAGGCCGCCGCGGTGAGCGCATATACGCGTTCCTTAGGTCGGAGCGCCTGCGGCTTAATGGACTGCTTTATGGCGCGTGGGATGCTCGGGCGCGTTCTCGAGAATTCCTGCCTGCAGACACGTTCGTCAACACGCTCTACAGTGCGGGTTGGGGGTCTTGCGAGTCGTTGGGGCAGGCCGTTGCGAGGCTTGTCCGCCTGCGCGATAATTCTTCCGAAGGCGACCGCTTCAGGATTTACGATTAGTTAATCGGGCGTTTCCTTAACGCTTGAGCGTCTCCAACTCGGAGAGGAGGCTCCATATCATCGTGCGCGCGTGGGTGGGGAGGTTGATATCGTTAGAAACTTCTTCCAGCGCGTATATGGCGCCGCTCACGCCCATTTCGTCTTCGTCCCTCGACAGCCGGTCTTTCGCTTTTTGTATCGCCGTGCGCACGTTCTTGGGTACGCTCGTGTCTTCAAGCAACTGGTCGAGATAAGGAATTAGCTTGCTAGCGTCAATCATTGCCATCGCCTCGTCCGGAATGAGTTTGTTGAAAGCGTCTATTGGGCTTCGTTTAACTCCGGCGTCGAACACTCTTAAGCAGTGCGGTTGCTTAAAACACTTTCAGTTGTGGTTCGTGCCCGTTCGAACAGTAGTTGCTGCGCGTAGCCCGCGAGGCTCCCCCACTTTCTCTCGGCGAACGCTTGCGCGCCTTTGCTTTCCACGCCGTACCGCTCTTTCATTGCGCGCGCCACCCACACGTCGAGCGGAAAGGCGTCCGTCTTTCCCAATCCGTACAGCATTATGCAGTCGGCGACCTTGGGGCCGACGCCCGGCAGCTGCAGGAGTTGCAGGCGCGCTTCGGCCGTAGGCAGGCGCGCGAGCTTCTCGAGGGAAAAGCCGTTGCGCGCAATCATTTCCGCAGTTGCCTTCAAGTATTTCTCGCGGTAGCCCATCTTCAGCGGCGCGAGGTTTGCTGCGAGGATTTCTTCAGGTTGCAAGAAGCCGCCGTTCGCGTGCAGTCCCGCAACGATTTTCTTGATGCGGGGAATGTTGTTGTTTTGGCTGGCGATGAAGCTTGCCGTGGTTTCCCACGCGTCGCTCTTCGTAAGCCGCAAGCCGGGGAAGGCGCTTGTCGCGCCGGCCATCACCGCGTCGTCCTCGGCGAGCTTCGCAAATATTTTTTGGAGGTCGTCTTGCGCGCGCAGCATTTCTAGCGACTGTCTCTTGAATTGTGGGGCGAGTGAGAGCTTGCCTTCGGCGAGGGTTAGCATTCCGTTGCCGTCGAGCTTGCGGTAGGCGTTCTCGCTTTCGCGCCTCCACGTGAAGGTGGGTGTCTGGCCGCTTTCCATCGTGCGTTGCAAGTCGAGGGCGCGCGGGAGGCGGGCGTGGTTGGTTTCTAGAAGCATCTTTGCCAATATGATTTACTCGGGTTTCGTTTTCTGGCTTTGCGCGGTTTGCTTCGCCGCGTCGACTTCCAGGCCGTACAGCGCCATGAACGCGAAGAACAGCAGGGCGATTGGGGCTATCAGCAGGCCCCGACGCAAGGCGTTTTGCTCTACGGCCATGAATGCTATTAGCATGAACATGGCAAGCGCAGCGAACAAGTGCGGCTTGAGGCTCAAAATTAAGCTGATGGTTTTCAAGATGCTCACCGGCGGCTCTTGCGTGCGCTGCGCCCGTTGATTTCCGCAAGTTTCTTTACGCCGTCAACATATTTTAGCGTTTGCTCGCTTGAGGCTTGGCGCGTTGCGGTTTCAGCGGGATTTTTCCGTAATTCTTGCGGTAGGCTGCCGCATTGCTGCAATTATCGCATCATTTCCAATTGCGTTTGCAGTACGCCTGCGTTTCCATTGTAAAGAGCGCCATTGCCGCGAGGCCCGCGGCGGCGGAGAGCGCGGCCAGCAGCATCCGCCTGCCGTCGTCGTTCTCGAGGGCGGTTGCCGCCAGGAACAGGAAGAAGGCTATCGTGGCGAAGGCGTGCGGCCGGTATCTGGCCAGGAATGGCTTGGTCTTCGGGTGCGAAGGCATTTCAATACTTTGCCTGCCGGGGGTTTAAATCCTTCTGTTGGCACAAGTTAATTGGTGTTTAGAGTTGTTCGGCGACCCTATAGTGGTTATAGCGTTCTTGATGCTGGCGTACGCCATAAAATCTTGGACTGACGCGGGCGTTTGACGGGAGTGGGTTGCAATGGAAACTTCTGCGGGCGTGGTGCTTTACTGTCCTGCGCGCCGGAGTTTTCTTTTGCTGCACTACGCGGCGGGTCACTGGAGTTTTCCGAAAGGCCATCTTGAAAAGGATGAGAGCGAGCGTGACGCGGCGTTGCGAGAGTTGCGCGAGGAGACAGGCATTTCTGCGGGAAGCATTCGCATCGCCGGGGGTTTTCGCGAGGAAATCTCTTATTCTTTTTCCAAGGATGGCGCGCCGCACCGCAAGAAAGTCGTTTTTCTTCTCGCCACGATTCCCGCGGAGCTTCCCGTGAAAGTGAGTTTCGAGCACCAAGGGTTCGCGTGGCTTCCCGCGGGGGAGGCGCAGGCGCGCCTGACGTTCGAGAACGACCGGGGCGTGCTGGCGAAGGCCGCAGCGCGTCTGGGCGTCGAGTGACTACCACTCTATCACTAGCACCTTGTTGTAAGGGTAGTCGTGAACCAGCGTGACGTTCTTGTCAGGCGGATGCCCTGGCGGCGCAAATATGTATTCCGAAATCACGTTGTGTATCACGGCCGTCTTTGCCTCGGCACGAACCGCAAATTGTTTGAGCAACGGCAGGCTGCACTCTTCACCGGCCATAATAATTGTCTTGTGCGAGACGCGCTTGTATTGCCGTATTAAGCGTGCGGAGCGCAGGTCTTCCATAACCCATATTTTTTCCACTGGAACTCGTTCGTTTGAGCGCCGAGTGCGGGTATGCACGTTGCGGATGAAGTAGAAGCTTCCGGCATCGATGAGCACGTCGAACTTGTCGCGCGAGCCGGTTTTGGCCGACCAGGGCATCTTGCCGGGCGTGAACGGCATCTTCAACGCGTTGCCTATTCTCCATACGGGTCGCTTCAACCACTCGCCGTACTTGCGCCCGAAACCATCAGCATAACTAGCAACGTCGCCAATACCCATACGCGTCGGCACGCTGCTCAAGTAACGCAAAAGTTTTTTGGCACGGGGTTTCAAAGGCTTCCCCTGTTTGCGCAAGCGCCCGTCATCCCTGCGCAAGCCGCCTTTCCCTTGCAAGAACCATTTCAAAACGTTGGACTGCCGGTCGAGCAGCCACACGCGGCCGCGGGCATTGCCGTGCGTTAGCACTGAAGCCATCACGGGGGAAGGGTCGTTCTCCACGTCGTACGGCCCGACGCAAAGAACTTTGTGGTGGGGTTTGATGTGCTTCCAGAACAGTTCGCTGAGGAGCATTGCCATAAACGTCACCACTCGACTACGAGCGCACGGTCGTAATCATAATCGTGCGACAACGAACGCTGGCCGAAAGGCGGCGTGAACCCCGGCAGCGTGAACGCGTAGAACTCGCGCACATCGTGCTCGGCAACAGACTTAGCTCCGGCCTTTAAAGCCGCCTGCTTAAGCCGCTGCACACCCGCCTCTTCGCGAGCCAACAGTATCGACTTGTGCGAAACGCGCTGGTACTGCTTCATCAAACGAACGGCGCGCCTTAGATTAAGCATCTGGCTCCAATGCGTGCCTAAAATGAATCTATAACTCCCCGCGTCGATGAGCACGTCAAACTTGTCCCGTTCACCTGCTTTGCCTTTCCACGGCATCTTGCCGGGCGTGAAAGGCATTCTCAACGCGTTCCCAACCTTCCAAACAGGCCGCTTCAACCACTCGCCGTACTTGCGCCTGAAATCATCGGCATACCCGGCAACGTCGCCCACACCCATACGCGTCGGCACGCTGCTCAAGTAACGCAAAAGTTTTTTGGCACGGGGTTTCAAAGGCTTCCCCTGTTTGCGCAAGCGCCCGTCATCCCTGCGCAAGCCGCCTTTCCCTTGCAAGAACCATTTCAAAACGTTGGACTGCCGGTCGAGCAGCCACACGCGGCCGCGGGCATTGCCGTGCGTTAGCACTGAAGCCATCACGGGGGAAGGGTCGTTCTCCACGTCGTACGGCCCGACGCAAAGAACTTTGTGGTGGGGTTTGATGTGCTTCCAGAACAGTTCGCTTAGGAGCATTGCCACGAGAATTGTTTTCGCGAGGGGGTATTTATTCCCGCGCTGCCATTATTTACTTTGGACGATGTGGAGACTGTCCCAGTCTGATTCGTGACGATCGAGGTAGCTTCTGAAGTCCAATTCTTTCGCAAGCAGTTTTCTTCCGTGCGCAGTTTTCCTCCGTGCGCAGTTTTCTTCCGTGCGCAGTTTTCCCTTACGCTTCATTTTCAGTCGTGCATTGCCCACCGCGTTCTTTTTATACGGCCTTACGCTTGATTGTAAGCGTGGCAATGCCAAGTTGGAGGAAGGCGCGCGACCCTAATTACCGGACGGTGTTGGAGTTTGCGTTGCGGCTTGAAAGGTTGCGCAGGCCGTTGCACGTGGAGGCTGCGGAGAAGCTCGTTGCCTATCCTGTAACTACCATAGCGCGCCTTGCAGGGCTTGTTGCGCGCGCGTTCTCGCGCGGGGCAGTCCCGCTGGTGCGGTTAAGTCCTTCCGGTTTGATTCAACATAGTTCTCGCTCGCACGAGGAGCATGTGGCTGCGCGCAGTCAGGCGATTGCCCGCCGGTCGCTAAGGGAGGTTTCGCTTGCGCAGTCCCGGCGGTTCCATGCGCTCTTGCGCCAGTTGGCTTTGGAAATGAAGGTGCCTTCGGCGTATGGCGGCGAGCCGGTGTTCGCGCCGGTGAAGGATGTGTACGCCGAGGCGTGCAGGCAGTTCAAGGCGGAATGCGGTTTGCATTATCCGTTGTACGTGACTAATTGTTTTCGCATCATTAGTTCCGTGCGGCCGGAGGCCGAGCGCGAGCGCGCGCACAGGAGTAACTTGACGATTGTGCATCAGGCGCGTGCAGGCAGCCGCAGGCTGTCGTTGTTCACTGACGCGCAGAAGGACGCGATTTGGGAGGCTCACCGGGGGTTGATAATTTTCCAGTGTAAGCGTGTTTTGCATACGCTGCCGGTGCAAACGGTTGTTTTGGAAGTGTTGCCGGCTATACGGCCGGAGTTATATTACCATCTTGATTTTTTCGACCCTTGCAAGCACCGTGCGGCAGTATTCGAGCGCAAGTTGCTTAAGGCGGGCGTTGATGCGGTTGAGGCCGCAAAACGCGCGGCTGTCGAGGAAAAGCGGCTTCAGGAAACTATGCCGGAATGGTTGCCTGAAGATTTGCTGCACGACAAGGGTTTAACGACGTTCGTGGGCAACTACGCGCGTTTCACTGCCTTGCACGAAACCCGTCGTCATGCGTCGGAAGGTGCGCTTAACGTCTCTCTAGACGCGCCGCTTGAAGAGAGGCCGCCGGGGCGGGCGCGTTCGTTGTTGGACAAGCTTGGCGTGCCGGACGCTTCGCGCGATGCGGCGTTGGATTTGCGCGATGCGATGGATTGCCTCTCGTTGCAAGAGCGGTTCGTGTTGGAACGGCGGTATTTGCGGGAGATGACGCTTGAGGAAACGGGTCGCGCGCTTGAAAAGCCGGTTTCCCGCGAGCGGGTGCGCCAGATAGAAGCTAACGCTATTGCCAAGCTTCGCAAGCGCATTTTGCCTTGAATGGCGGGTTACGCTTGATTGCGCCTTTGGGGGAATGCTTTAAATCGCTTGTTTGAGTTACGTTTAGCGTTCAGCTTGCGGGAGATGGGCAGTTGATTGTGGGGGAGGATGGTTTGGGATTAGGCGACGCTTGGAACGGTTTCTTGGACGGCGCGGCGGAGAAGGGTTTGCCTTTCCGCGATTGGTCGGATTCTCTCGACGAGCGGGGCGTGCCTTCACTGCCGGCGTTCGCCGCGGTGTTCCTCCTTTTCGTAGTGGGTTTCGTCCTGCTGGCCGCACCGTTTTTCGCGCAGCCTTCGAAAGGTTCGGTGATGGTTTCGCTCGTTGACGGGGCGGGAACGCCGTTGGCGGGCGTGACCGTGTCGCTGGCGAGCGCCGAGGCCGAGCCGGCGTTTGGTTTGTTGAGCAACGTGACTGACGTGCAGGGCGAGGCGTGGTTTCACGGCGTGCCTTCCGGCGAGGTGAAAGTCACGGCTGTGGCGGACGATTTCCAGCCGGTGAGCGAGCCTGCCGCGGTCGTCGCGGGGAGGGTTGCGGAAGTTTCGCTGCAGGCGTTGAAGGCCGCGGTGGACAAGGTTTCTTTGAGCGTCGAGTTGCAAGGCCCGCCTGACGCGGATGTCACCACGATTCTTTACGACGAGGCTTACAACGTGCGGGACTCGAAGGCCGGCTTGCGGCCGGTTTTTTCCGTCGAGCCCGGCCGGGTTTATTACTTGAAGGTTTCAGCCGCGGGGTTTCGGGATGAGACTCCGCGCGTGGACGTGTCGCAGCAAGGCGGTTTCATATCGATCGTGCTTACTCCCGTGGTTGTGAAGAAGGACGGCGTGCTGCACGCGTCAGTCTATTATAACGCTGTTGATGGCGGGCGGACTCCCGTAAGCGGGGCGGTTGTGGATTTGCTTGACGCGAGTTCGAAAGCCGTGTTGCGCAGCGGGCTGGTTGCGGACGAGGGCGGCAGCATTTCCCCGCAAACTTTTGCGCAAGGCACGCGCGTGTTGGCGCGCGTGAGCCACAAGGATTTTCAGCTGAAAGTTTCCGACGCGGTGGCGGTTGAGGCGGAGTCGCTGGTGGAAGTGGAGTTGCGCGAGCTTGGGCCTGTTGCGAAGCTCGAGGTGCGCGTGGAAGACGCTTCTGCCGAGGGTTTGGATGGCGCGCTCGTGCGCTTGTGGCAGCAGCGGGATGGCGAGTGGATTCCGGTTGGGGATAAGGTTGCGTTCGAGGGCGTTGCAGAGTTTTCCCTCTCCCGGCGCGAGTCGTACTCGCTTTCCGCGTGGCAGGCTGGTTTCTTGCCGGCGTTCATTCCCAAGGTTGGTGAAGGCCGCAAGGTAGTCGTGTTGAGGAAGCCTCGCGAGGGCGAGGCGTCGCGGTTGAAAGTGCGCGTTTCAAATTTTGATGGTTCCGACGCGGCGGGCGTGGTTATAGCGTTGCTGCAGGAGGATGGCACGCCCCTCGGGGTTGGCGAGCGCGTTTCGGGTGCGGATGGCGTGCAGGTTTTCGACGCGCTTCCCCGGCAGTCGCTGCGGCTCGTTGCGCAAGACGCTGGCAGGCGCGGTTCGGCAGAAGTCGTTTTGCGTTCTGACAACGAGAGTGTCGAGCTGCAGCTCGAGAGGGGTTGGGGCCGCGTGTCCGCGTCGGTCGTCGACCGTTTTTCGCGCAAGCCTCTTGAAGGAGTGCAAGTGTCAGTATCCGGTTTCAATGGTTCTTCTTGCGTGACTGGCGCGGGCGGTTCGTGCGAACTGCAGGCCGTCGAGCATCCCGGCGCAGTGGCGGTTTTTGCGGCGTCGGGGTTTGACTCTTTCACCACGGCGCGCTTTGCCGTTATTGCGGGCGCCGGCGTGAACGTGTCGGCGGAAATGTTTCCGGCGTCAATTGCCGCCACGGTTAAGGCGGAGTTTCTCGGCGTTTTCGACTTGCGGGGAAGGCGCGTGTCGAGCCTCGAGCCTTCGTCGCAGTACCGCGCGAAGTTCGTGTTGCGCCAGCCGCCGGTAGAGTTTGATAACGCGTCGTTGTTCGTGTCGCTCGGCAAGGTGGGCGAGTCGCTGGAGGGGGAGGATGCGTTCATCACGGGTTACTCGGGGGATGCCGTGGCAGTTTTTTCGGGAGACTCGCTGCAGGCGGCGGTGGACGCGTCCGTCGCGGCGGATTCGCTCGGCAGGACTGGCGGGAGCGAGTTGAAGTGGGTGGAGTTTCGTGCCGGCAAGTTTTCGGGCGCGAGGGAGTTCACCGTCTCGCTGCAAACGCGGCCTTCGGTGAAGGGCGGGGTGGAGTTGAATTACCGCACGGCTTTCGGCACGGCTCGCGAGGTTTTGCGCAGTCCGGAAGACGCTTTGGCGGGAGTGAATTACAGCGAGCTGCGGGCGGCGGTTTCCACGCGCAAGTTCGAGTTGGGTTTTGGCGGTTCGTGCCGCGACGATTTGTGCGTGGAACTGAATTTCGAGGATGATTCGGGCAGCCGCAGCGTGTCGGGCTTCGAGGCGTCGGTTGGAAGGCAGTTTTCGCTTGCTGTGCGCGCCTTGTCGTTGAACGAGTCTCTCGTCGTGAAGGTAGAGGCGGATGGCGGCGTGATGGTGTTGCGCGGCGAGAATTCCGATTCTTCCGTAGCCGCGGTGAAGCTTGCGGGCGGCAAGTCGAGTGCAATCATTCCCGCGGTGGCGGGTGGCGCGTCGTTCGCGTTGCGAGGCCAGCGCGTTTCCAAGGATTCTGCGTTGACGGTTTCAGTTCTCCGCAACGACGCGGTTGTTTTCGAGCGCGTGTTGTTCGTGCGCGTGAACTCCCCGTCGTCGCCGCGCTTGAAAGTTTCGTTCACGCCCCGCACGCTGGTTGCGCTCGAGCCGGCAGCCGTCTTAGTGGATGTGCGTGATTCGCTGGGCGAGCCTCTTGACGGCGCTGCCGTGACGCTGGGCGGCGTGGGAGATGCGCTTGGCCGCGTGGTGGAAGCCGTGGGGAAGGGCGGGGGCAAGTATTCGGCGCAGGAAGTCGCGCCGGTTGGCGTGGGGAGCGTTGCGCTCGAGGTGGATGCCGAGGGTTTCGAGCTTTTCAAGTCTTCCATTCCCGTGTCGGGGCGCAACTTGGCGGAACTGCGCGAGTCGAGCGTCTCCCTCTCGCTAGTTTCCAAGGCCGCGGTCGAGGCGCCGTTCACCGTCTCGAACCTTCTTGACAGCGAGGTTTCGCTAAGCGTTTTCGTCGCCAAGACTGGCGGGAGGCTTATTGACGTTTCCACCTCCCCGTCGTTCGCGAGGCTGCAGCCGCACGGCGTGTTTTCCGGCGTGCTGTCAGCGTCAGTGTCCAGCTCGGTTTCAGGCATTTCCGGCAAGCCCTCCGAGTTTTCCGACTCGGCAGAGGGCAGCGTGCGCGTATCCATCACGGCTGGCGGCGCTCGGCAGACGCTAGAACTGCCGTTTTCGGTGAAGGCGCGCTTCGCGCTGCAGGCGTTGGACGCCGTGTGGGAAGTGAGTGCGGAAAGCATTCAGCTCGAGCTCTCGCCGCCTTTCGAGCTGGAGCAGTCGGTGACCGTCACCGTCTCGAACAATGGCCCCCAACCGCTGCTCGTGAACCAGCAGGTTGACGTTGCCGGCGTGGCAGTCACGCCCTTGTCGCTAGAGTTGCAGCCGGCAAGTTCCGCGTCGTTCAAGATTTCCACTTCCGCGTCCGGCGAGTTTTTGCGTGACGCGTGCATCTTCGCGCCTCGCGAGAAGAAAGGAACGTTTTCTCTTTACGCGTCGTATTCCGACAGCCGCAGCAGCAAAGCCCTCCCGCTAGTCGTCTCGACGCTTCCTTCCGGCACGTGCGCGCCCGAGGACGGCGTGTCCCTAGCGGTTCCGGCGGGCTTGCGTTTCGACGTGCCGGCGAGCGTGCGCAGGCGCGTGAACGACGACGGTTCCACAACCCTCCAGTTGGAAGATTCGCGCAGGCTGCTTTTGCCGGCGTCTGCAACCACGGGGGTCAAGGGAGCGGCTGCGGGTGGCGCGAGCGTTTTCCTGCCGGCCTCCACGCCGTTCACGGTGGAGCGCAGCATGGTTTCCACGGTTTCCGAGACCGACTTTTCATTCACGCTGCCTATTGCGGCGGTGCTGCAAATTCCTGAAGGCGCTGCGGTAATCAACTACGGCGGCAGGAAGGCGGTCGTCTCCGGGGCGTCGCTCTTGCTCTTTCCAGTTGGGTTGTCTCTCGCGCAGGAAGGCGCGTTGCGCACCGTGCGGCTGCCGGCTGGCAGTGTTCTTGAAGCCAAGGCGTTCGTTGCCCCTGCGTTGCCGCAGTCCGAGCGCGTGGTTGTGCCGGCGGGGTTGTTGTTGAAGCTTCCGGCTGACACGCTCCTATCGCCCGCCGCGGGCGAGGGGGGTTTCACGGCTACGTTGGCGTCTTCGCAGTCTTCCTTAATTTTTCCGCCTTCCGCAGTTGCGGGCGTGCAGCAGCCTGACGGCAGCGTGCAAGTGCAAGTGCCTTCAGGCGCGGCGTTGCTCCTCCCGCCCGCCGTTGCAACGCGGTTGTCGCAAGCGGGCTTTTCTTTCGCGCCGCCGTTTCCGTTCGACGTGCAACTCCCTCTCGAGACTGAAGTAGTGCAGCGCGGTTCTTCCGTAGTCGCGTTCCTCTCCGAGTTCGACGCCGTATTTCCTGCAGGCACGGTTTTTGCGGCTGACGGCGGGGTGAAGAAAGCTTCCCTCGCAACAGGCGGCCGCGTGGAGTTCCGCCAGGCGGCCGGGGCGGCGGCATTGTCGTCGAACAAGTTCGTGCAGCTTCCTGCTGGCGTGGCGCTCGTCATTCCGGCGGATGCGCGCGTGGAAGAGTCTTCGGCCGGCGTGGTGGTTGCGCTCGCGTCCGGCAGTTCGTTGGGGTTGGGTCGCGATGCGGTGCTTTCCGACCGGAAGCTTGACGGCACGGCAGAGGCGTTCGTCCCTGCTGCAAGCCAATTGTCCCTGCCCGCTTCGTGGGCGGCGTTGCTTCCCGATGGTTCCATTCGCCTTCAAATGCCGTTGCAGCACTCTTTCCGCGTGCCTTCCGCCACGCAAACGCTTCAAACAACCACCGGCACTACCTTGCTGTTAGAGTCGTTCGACTTGAGCGTGGCGAGCACTGAACTCTCGCGCGAGGGTGACGGCCTTGCCACGAAGTTCGCGGCGGGAGTGGATTTGTTCAAGCCCGTGCCGGAAGTGGACGTGTCGCAGCTCGAGCAAGTCACGCTGCCTTTCCCGTTCGCCGTAGAGTTGCCTCAAGGCAGCCGCGTGAGCCAAACCGCTTCGGCCGTGGGCGTGCTGTTGCCGTCGGGCGTGAAGCTTGGTTTCTCGCAAGCCTCCCTCGCCAACAACTCGCTCTCCGCCGCTGCCGGCGCAGTGCTTTACGCGCCTGCAGGCGCGCTGGCGCGTTTGCAAGACTCGTTCACTTTGCAACTGCCGATTGCGAGCTTTGTTTTTTACGACGCGCAAGACGAAGTTTCCCGCCAGCAAGACGCGCTCTTGCTTTTCTCGGGAGGGTTCAAGGCTTTCCTCCCCATTTCCGCGCGCCTCGAACAACGCGACGGCTTGCAGGCGGTTGCGGTTGCCGCGGGCAACGCGGTTCGCGTGCAGGCCGCGCAGTTCAACGTGCTGGGTGACGTGCAGGCGTTGCCGGTGGCGTTCACTGCAACGCTTCCTCCTGCGGCGGTAGTGCGCCAAAAGTCTGACGGCACGGTGTACGCCGAGGCTTTCGGCGCGAAGCTGTTGTTCGGCGTTGGCGCGTCTGTAGATGGAAAGGTTGTTTCGTGCCCGGCGAACACTCCCGTTACTTTCCCCGCGACGGCGTTGCAGCGCATTCCCACTTCTGCAGTAGGCCAGTTCAACTACCGCGTGACGCTGGCTTTCCCCGTTGTTTTCGAGCTGCCTGGCGGCGAGGAGTCGTCAACTCGCAATAAAGACGGCTCGACGTCATTCGCATTGCGCGACCTCACGGTTATTCTTCCGGCGGCAGCGAGGCTTTCGTTCGACGCGGGCGTGGCTACTGCCGCGGTTGCGGCGAACTCTATGGTGGGCTTTTACTACACTCCCCTCGCAGTGAAGACTGCCGTGAAGCCCGGCGTGGTTGCAGTTACCCCCGCGCCCGCGCCTTCCATTTCGCCTTCGCCTTCCCCCTCGCCCGAGCCGCTTGAAAAACGTTGCCGCATTTCCTCCCTCCCGCTTCAAAACACCGTGATTGCCGGCGACTCCCAGCGGGAGGGCTTTACGCCGTCGCTCGTCGTTACCGGCGTTTCCGAACGTCCCTCCAACATAGAGTTCGATTGCGGCAACGGCCAGACTGTGGCCGCGGCGAGCGTGACTTTCACGGCGTTGTCCAACACTGCAACTGCCACTGCCGCGTCGAAGTGCGCTTACGGCTTTGAATCGTTGGAAGGGGGCAGGGCGGCTGTCGCGACGGTAAAGGCGCTTGTGGACGGCGTGGAGTGCGCTTCTGCAGTCATCAACATTAACGCCAAGGAACTTTCGAACCTCCAAGTTTTCCTGGCCGCGTCGCCTGCCGACGCAGGGCGCACGGGCGTTTCGCAAAAGATTTCCGTTTCCGTGGCAGGCGAGCCTGCAGGTTGGCAGGCGTTAAACCCCAAGGCACGCGTGCATTGCGAAGAGGCGGGCGGCAGCGGGAAGGCGGGCGGCAGCGGGAAGGCGGGCGGCAGCGAAGCCGAGCCGTTGGAAGTTTCGTTGAAAGCCAAATCTCCCTCGCCGGGTTTCGAGGCGTTTGCGTCGTGCGACTACGCCCCGGTGGAAAAGCGTGTTCAGCGGTCGGCGCGAGTGGAGGTTTCCAGCGACTTTTACGGCGTGTTGCGCGTCAACACTGTCGAGTTCGTGCAACTCCCGCCGCGTGCTACGCCCACCCCCGCTCTAACGCCCACGCCGGCGGCCGCAGCGTCATTGAGCGAGGCGGAGGGAGAGATTATCGCGGCGCAAGAATCGCGGGAGGGCAAGGTTGCGTTGGCTGGCCGAGGAAACTCGCTAGTAATATTGCCGGTGCCCGCAGAGTTTTCCATTCCTTCAAGCGTGAAGCTCGAAGGGCCTGACGACGGTTTGTCCTCTCCCGTGGCTTGGCCTTCCCCTTCGCGCGTGGTTCTCTTTCCGGCCGGCGCGTCTGTTGCCCGCGGGGTTGACGGTTCTGCCGTCATTTCAGTTGCCGAAGGAAGCCAATTGTCTTTGCCTTCCGCTTCGCCACTATTGGATGGCGGGGTTGCCTTCACCACTCCGTTTGCAGTTGCGCTTTCGCTTCCTTCAGGCGCAGTTGCGCTGCGCGAGGCAGGCGTGTTGAAAATGTTGTTGGAAGACCGCAAGCTTCAAGTAATCGCCCCCGCATCGTCGGTGCTCACGCCTTCAAGCGACGTCCTCCTCCTCTCGGTGGCTTCAGGCTCGCGCATTGAATTCCGGCCTCTCGCGCAGCCTTCCTTTGAAGGCAACGTGCCCGTGCGCCTGCCGGTCGACGTGGCGGTGTTGTTGCCGCAAGACGCGCGCGTTACTGAAGACGGTTCGACTGCCACCGTGCGCCTGCCCGGCGGGTTGGCTGCGTTGTTCAACTCTCCTGCGGAACAAGTTTCCGGCGGCAGGCAAATCTCGTGGGCTGCAGGCTCGACGGCACTCCTCCCCCCCTCCGCGGCAACCACCAGCCCCGACGGCGGCGTGCGCCTCTCCCTCCCGCTTCCTTGCATCGTGACGCTGCCGCAAGGTGCGAGTGTCACCAACCGTTTTGGCAGCGTGACTGCCGTGTTCGAACGCACTCAAGTATCACTCTCGCGAGCAGTACGGCAGGCCGGTGGGGACGGTCTTCAGTTCCTCGCGCCTTCCTCTTCCGTCATTGAAATAACGGCGTTCGGCCTTGACGTTTTCGGCCCTGCGGTGCAAGTGCCTTTCGAACTGCGCGTGTCACTGCCGTACGGCACTCTCGTTGACGAGCAAGCTCCCGGCGGCGTGGCTGTAGAGTTCCCCGGAGGGTTGCGCGCAAAGTTTTCGCGCGCCACGCTCGATTCGTCAGTTTCCGAAAGCTTGTTTTACGGCGGTTTGTTGCAACAACTTTCCGGCGTGCAGGCGTTCATGATGCCTTACGCGGGAAGCGCGCCGTCCTCGCAAGCTTATGCTTCCGCAACTTCCCTCGCCGGCCGCACGCTCATCGTGCCCGCCAACTCGCGAGTGACGTTGCCGCCCGCGTTGTTCGCCGCAACGGCATACTCGCAAGGCGCCTTTTCCGCGTTCGGCAGTCCCTCTTCCTTCCAATTTTCTCTGCCCGTTGCGTTCGAGGCGGTTGTCGAGAGCGAGTCGCCGGTGTACTCCAACCGCGACAAGTCTCTCTCCGTTTTCCTGCGCGATTTGGAACTCAAGTTCCCCTCTTCCTCGCAACGCCTTCCTTCCAGTGTGCCTTCCGGCGTGGGCCTCGTGACGCTGGGCGTGCCGGCCTTCCAGCCTGTCGGCATTTCGCAAGTTTACTCCGGCCGCATTCCCGGCGGGGAAGTGACGCTTCCGTTCGACATCACACTGCGCCTTCCTGCACAGGCGCGCGTGCTGCCCCGCGCGCCGGACGGTTCAAGGACAGTTGATTTTGGCAATGGCGGGCGCGTGGTGTTCCCGGCAGGTTTGACTCTCGACGAGAAGCGCGTTGCTTACCCGCAAGCCGAGTTCAGCGAGGTCGTCGTCACGGCAGGCACGCCAGTAATCTTCCCGCCGGGCGTGGTGAAGCAGTCGGACGTGTTGCCGCCAGACGGCTTGTCGCCGGCGTTGTCGCGCCTCGACATCGCCCTGCCTATTTCAATTGCCATAACTATTCCCGACGGCGTGGAAGCGTACCTTAACGCAGGCGGTTCGACGAGCTTTTACTTTGACGACTTCGAGTTGAAGCTCCCCCCGTCGGCAAAGCGCGATGCGAGGGTTTTGCGCGGCAGTCCTTCTGCATTCGTGCTGCCGTCCGGCGCGTTGTTCTCCCTCATCCCCCTCCAACGGTCTTCAGGCCTTGCGCAGGGTTTCGTGCTTCCGTTCGACGCGATTTTCCAAGTTTCCGCCGGCCGAAAACTCCCGGCAGCGCGGGATGGGGGCATTCAGTTCGACTTTAACGGCAAGACTATCACTTTCCCGGCTGATTCCGTCCTTGAAGCGAATGCTTTGACGGTGCCTGCAGGCTCGAGCATAACGCCGGACTCTTCGCTGCTGAAGCTCGAAGACCGCAAGGGTGCCACTCTCGCCGCCTTCCACGCTTCCCGCACATTCACTTTCACAGCTCCTTGCAACGTCGTGCTGCAGCTTGACGAAGGCCGCACGCCCACCGAGAATTCGGACGGCACGCTCTCCATTTTTTCTGGCGACAAGGAAATAGTGTTGGGGCAAGGCAGCCGCGCGCAAGTCACTCCCTCCGCAAGCCAGTTCATCGTGCCGCAAGGGAGTTTCATTCGCCTGCAGCCCATAGACTTTTCGCTTTCCGACGGCACTACGGAAATAATGCTGCCGCTGGACGCAGAGTTTCAACTCTCGCCGCAGGCAAAAGCCTTGCCGGCAGCGCCTGACGGCACGCGCACCATAAAGTTTTCTGAAGGCCGCGTGCTCGTCGTGCAAGGAGATTCGGAGTTGAAGGGCACTCCCCCCAAGCTCGTCGTTCCTGCGGGCTCGCGCTTCGCGGCAAGCGCCGCTCTCGTGCGCCAGCTTGAAGGCGGCGCGCGGGGTTCTGCGCCTGGCTTCCGCTTTGCAACCCCGTCACAGTTGAAGCTCACCGGCAGGGGCGTGCGCGTGCTTGAGAATGACGATGGTTCGACGAGTTTCGTTGACGACGCGGTGGAAATAATCATTCCGGCGGGCGTGCGCGTTGACAAGCTCGAGTCGGCCGTTACTGCCGTCGTTCCCCAAGATTCTTTTGTTGAAGTGCGGCCGATAGACTTCAGCACTGACGGCCTCGAGCGGTTGCGGCTGCCGGTGCGCGTGTTGTTCAACCTTCCGCAAGGAGCGAAGGCTTTCGCCGCGCCTGCAGGCGACTCGACGGTCGTAACGCTTTCGGACGGCGTGCGTTTCGCAGTGCGCGCCCCCGTTGCAGGCAAAACCGTTTCCGTCGAGGCGGGGGGAGAACTTTTGCTTCCGAAAGAGTGGGTTGCGGCCGATGCTGGCGGCGTGTCGCTCTCGCTGCCGTTCAGTTGGAAGGCGGTTTTCGAGGCGGGCGCGGTCATCGCCAGCAACGCAGTTCGTTTGAGTGACGAGGAGAGCGTGTTCTTCCCATTCACCCCCAAGTTAGAGGAGGGCGTAGAGGCTGGCGGCAGGGTGCGGGGCTTCAAGTTTGTTTTCGTTCCTGCCAACTCGCGCGTTGCTTTCGGCAAGACGCGCTTTACTGCTGCCGAAGGCATTTCGCGCGCGGCCGGGGGGGAGACGCTGGCGTTGGAGTTCACGCTGCCTGAAGATTCTTTCATTCGCTTGCCTTCCGGCGCCGAGGTTTCTTCAACTGGCGGTGTTACTGACGCGGTGTTCAAGAGTTGTTTCAACGGCCTTGAGGTTTACTCGAAGTCTTCCCGCCGCAAGGTTTTGGGGTTGCCTTCCTCCGCCGCGTTGTGGGCTTCGCCTTCTTCCGTGCGGGAAGAGCCTCCCGCCGTTTTCGTCGATGTTCCCGCGGGCGGGAAGCTGAAGGTTTTCGCCTGCAGCCCGCAAGACGCGGACGCGCGTCGCGTGACTTTCTATCCTTCTTCCGAAACGACGTTCATCCTGCCGCTCGATGCGGACACGGACTTGGCGAACCCGCGGCAAGTTGCTTTTCCCACTCCAGCGTGCCGCGAGCTTTCGGCGCAAGGCGCGTCCCTCCCGGCAACAGCGGCGACGTTGATAGAGTTCGCCGGCAAGTCAACGCCGGTGGTTAACGCGCAGTTGGACGAGGCGGTTTTCAAGCGGACGCGCAAGCAGCAGGTTCGCGTGCCTGCCGGCGAGCCCGTCGTCTTTGTCGTGTGCGGCGAGGGCCAGCCGCCGGGCGTGGCGAGCGTGCAGCAGAAGGCGTTGGATGCTTACAACCCCGTGTTGAAGTTCAGCGAGACTCCTTTGAAGTTTTCTTTCGACGAGTCGCTGCAAAACTTCAAGAGCTCCGGCTATACGTTGTTGCAGGCGAAGTCGTTTGGCGTTACGAACTTGTGGAGCGGCAACTTGCTCGCAACTTTCGTGAATGGCGAGGCCGGGCCGGACGCGGCGCTCTCCAACTTTATTTCTAAAGGCGACATCCTCTGGAATGTTGACGGCAAGGAGCACGCTGCTGAAATGGCGTTGGAGGCCGGCCGTGGGGAGTACGTTCTTGACGTTACGGCCGTGCTTACTCCAGCGAGCGGCTTTGTGAACCCCGCGACGGGTTGCGTGGCGAAAAGCACTCCGCAAGACAAGCCTGTGAAGGGCAACCTCGTCGTCGTGGCCAAGGATTCCAAAGATGCTTCCCGCAAGTTCGTTTCGAAACTCCCCGTCGAAATCACGGTGAAGGCCGCGCCTGGCGGGTGTAAGGCGAACCGCGATAGTTTCAAGCGCGCGAGCATGAGCGGCTTGTACGCCACGCAGGCGCAGTTGGTGAAGGAGAACGTTCCTCTCGACACTACTCCCGCGGCGGACGTGAAGGTTGAAGGGGCTGTCCGCGGTCGGGTTGGCAATTCTCTCGTTTTCAAGGCGAAGGACGACGGCAAAACGTTTTACGTGATTAACAACCGCGAGGAGAAAGTCACTCTCTCGGCGTTTTGGGTGCAAGGCAACGAGGCGGCGGATTGCGAAGCGAAAGTACTGCCAGCGGTCGGCGAGCCCGAAGTTTATTGGGTGAACTTGCTTCGCGAGGACGGCGTTGAGCTGCCTAAAGGTGCAGTTGCAAAAATCGTCTGCACTCCCCTCAAGGAAGCCACTCCCGCTTACTTAGTAATTTACGGCAAGGGCGAGAAGACCGGCGACGTGGGCGTGACGCGAATGCAAGTGCAGTTCGTTGACGCTAGGCCGGAGAAAAACTCGCCCGCGGCGAAGCTTTTCCAGTCGAACCCTCTCGGCAGGCTTTCGAACGCTGCGGGCAGGCAGGCGATAATGGACGTGTTCGACTCCGAGGCTTCAGCCGCAGCAGCTTCAGCATCTTCCCCGGCAACATCTTCAGCAAGTTCAGCATCTTCTCCAGCAACTCCCGCTTCCGCAACTTCCCCTTCAACTCCCGCTTCCGCGCCTGCAACTCCCCCCTCTACGCCTGCATTGTCAACTTCGACTTCTTCAACTCCCTCTTCAGCATCTACCGCCTCCGCGCCTTCAACGCCGTCTATCAATTTGCAATCCGCTACTTCGCAAGCTTCGCAATCTCCTAGCGGCAAGCTTCAATCTCCCCGCGGCAAGCTTCTCTTTGCGACGCAAGACGTGCCAGTCGTTAGTGAGACTTCCGCGGGTGTTCCGCAAGGCACTGAAATCGTTCCAGTCAACCCTGCGGGCGAGTTGGGCGGCGTTTCTTGGGCTGCGTGCGAAGAGTTTTTCTGCGACGAGGATGAAGTTCTCTCGGCCTTCAAAACGTTCTCCGAGAGCATCGTTTCCACGATTCGCGAGCGCCTCACGCTGGGCGGGGAGGAGTCGCTCGATTTGAACTCTGCCATCGCGCGCCTTCACGAGTCTTCCGGCGACGTGCTGTTGAAGTCTCACATCATCCAGAAGGCGGGGCCGGGCGCGGTGAAGAAAAACGACGTCGAGAAGGAGTTGGGCGGCGTGGGAGGCGCGCAGTTCTTCCTCGACGAGTTTGAAGACATTTCGGGTTGTGGCGTGTGGGTTGCTTCCTACCGCGTGCAGCTCCCGTCGGCGGCCGCGTCGCAATTCAGTTCCGTGGATGATTTTCTTGCGAAGACTGAAGTTCACGTTTCGGTGGCTGCCGCGGACACTTGCGTAGAGTCGTTGAACAACCTTCCGTTGTTGATGGGCAAGCCGCGGCAGGTTACTGCCGTCACGTCGGATGGAGGCGTGGCTTTAGTGAAGGGCGGCGTTGCGTTGACCGACCCCGCGATCGTGGTGGGTCGCAATTCGGTGAGCCTCGGCAGGGAGATGCTGAGCGTGAAGACTAATACTGTTGAAATGTTTTCGAACTTCAAGCAAGCGGTTTCTTCCGACGGTCTTGGCGCTAAAGCTTTAGCTATGCTTGACTCTCCCGCAGTAATTCAAACTGGGCCTTACGCGATGGCCGAATCGGATTCCAGCGTTCTCGACCGCGACGCTGCGTTAGGCGTGTTCAAGGCGTTGTACGGCGAGGAGTTGACCGGCCAAGGTTGGCAGGCGCACGCGATCAAGACGGCTTACGCTTACGAAGACGGCGTGTTCTGTAGAAAACAAGCACTACCGGCTATACCTAAAATAGTGGGTTTGACGGGGGGTGTTGGGGTGGCTCTTACTGCCATTGGCCACGGTCTTTCATTGTCTTCCATGGGCTGGCTGGCGCTTTTAGGCGAGCCTCTAGCGTTCTACGGGCAAAATCTTGCGTCCAGCGCGGTTGGCAGCGTGCCGTCTTGCTTGTTTGGCTTCGGCGTATATAGCGGTTCAGGCTCGACGTGCAACGGCTATCGTGCTTGCGTTGAAAACGTCGTGTTCAGCTCGTTCATTCCTGCCGGCGGCGCGGGGGTAACGGCAACTGCTGGTGTTGCATTCAGGAAAACGTTGTTGGATAGCGTACGGTCGAGCTTCAGCGCGTCCGCGCTCAAGGCAAGCGCGTTGGGCGCTTCCGCTCCGAAATTTATTCTCAGCGGGCGTGCGGGCGCTGTAACAGGCGGGCTCGTAAATCTTGCGGGAAGTGTCGGTGCGGGGGCGCTCGAGCGCGGGCAGGAAGACGCGCAGTTCAAAGCCCCGTACGCCCTCGCGGCGACGCGCGGAGGCGCGAGCGCGTACGACGCGCTGCTCGGCGGTGGCGTGGCGGAAAAGTTCAACGCGGCGATGGCTGCTGCAGGCATATCCGACGTTATTTTTGAGGTAGACAACTTATACGATTTTGCGGTTAACAACCCTGTGCAGTTGAAAGCCGTTCTAATGTCTAAGGGGGTTACTGGCAATGTTGACGTTAAGGCGCGCGCGGTTTACGACGCGCTTGCGCCGTTGCGTAACGCTTACCGTGCGGAACTCAAGACCCAGTTGACGGCATTGATTGCCGATGATGTTGAAGTCGTTCTGAAGGGGGATAGTGAGCGTCTTGGCAGCGGCGGTGCGAAATTTGGCCGCGACGCGGTTGTTGCCGAAGTGTTGAAGAAAGTCGAGTCGGGCAGTGCGCTTCAAGCAGCTATTGAGGCGACGGTAGAAGAATCTGATCGTGCTAGTTTGTTTGTTGGCGACCTTGATGTTCCGGCCGCAGTTACTAGCGCTTCGTCAGCAACTGATGCCAATATCAAGCCGTTGGTCCGCAAATTTAATTCATTGAGGCTCAAGATGAGTACGTGGAATGTTGACTTGGGTCGGAAGGCTAAGCTCGGTGCGGTCGGCGGCGTCGGCAACGCTTTGAAGCTCATCGCCGCGTTGTCTTTCGACGTTGACTTCCGCCCCGTGCAG
>ERZ1292640.829-Hain-H43-02um-R1-829-length-25680-cov-7_pt1 | contig 25680 bp, 25 predicted proteins | sample MGYA00564404_ERZ1292640 | MGnify/ENA primary metagenome ERZ1292640 (study PRJEB36523, sample SAMEA6512636) | groundwater metagenome | collected 2019-01-08 | study: AquaDiva: Metagenomics assemblies of 32 groundwater samples | reverse complement strand
AAATTCAAAATTCAAAATTCAAAATTCAAAATTACAATTAAAAATTAAAAATTTTGAGGATCCAAATCAGCGGAATTTAGCAGCAGAAGTGAGTTGCAAAGAACCGTTGATCTATGAACCTCAAAAAAATAATATCCAATATCCAATATCTAATATCTTATTATATGACTGCGGCGTTAAATTAAATATTATTCGCTCCCTGCTCAATCGCAATTGTCGAGTTGTCCGCGTACCTTGGGATCACGAATTGGCAATTAAAAATTATGAATTAAAAATTATGAATTATAAAATTGACGGCATAGTCATCTCAAACGGTCCAGGCGACCCCACTAAATGCGACAAGACTATTGAACAAATCAAATTCATAATTCATAATTCTAAATTCATAATTCCAATCCTTGGTATCTGCCTTGGCAACCAAATTATGGCTCTTGCCGCCGGCGCCAAAACCTATAAATTAAAATACGGGCATCGGGGGCAGAACCAACCTGTCATAATGTCAAGTAATGCTTTTATCACTTCCCAAAATCACGGCTTTGCTGTTGACGAAAAAACTTTACCGGCTGATTGGAAAGTGTGGTTTAAAAATTTAAATGACGAGACAGTTGAGGGTATTAGGCATCTCAGGCATCTCGAAAAACCATGGATGGCGGTGCAATTTCATCCAGAAGCAGCGCCAGGGCCTACGGATACGGAATGGGTCTTTGATGAATGGCTTGAATTAGTTAAAAGTTCAAAATGAAGAACCAATTTGAATAGCTTGACGATATATCTTAAACCTTCTATGATAATGGTAATATGGAATATAAATTTCGACAATTCCCTGTAATAGTGGAAAGAGGCGAGGATGGCTTTTATATAGTAGAATGCCCTATTTTTGATAGCTGTTATACTCAAGGCAAGACTTTAGACGAAGCATTAAAAAATATCAAAGAGGTTATTAGTATGTGTTTAGAAGAAGAAAACAATCAACAGTTAATGGAAAATTACAACCCCAAAGAATTAAGTTTCCATACTATCTCTATTTAAAGTAATGCCTAAATTGCAAATAGCTTCCGGGAAGGAAGCAATTAGGAAATTTGAGAAATTAGGTTATAGAACTATAAGACAAAAAGGAAGCCACATTAGATTGTGGCATTATTTTGATAAAAGCAAAAAACCCTTAACTGTTCCTAATTATAAAATAATTGACCGTAGTCTGCTTCGCAAAATCATCAGAGATGCTGGTATTAGCGTAGAAGAATTTAATAATTTATAAAACTCCTTTCCGGAGTTTTTTGTATAAAAAAGCCCATTGGCGACCCATGCGATAATTTTTCTCCGGTTACTTGTTACGTTATAATCAAAGCTTAGTATAAAAAAATATGTCAAGATCATCAATAAAATCAAAAAAAGTATTACTCCTCGGCTCCGGGGCTTTAAAAATCGGCGAAGCCGGAGAATTTGATTATTCCGGCTCCCAAGCAATTAAAGCTCTAAAAGAAGAAGGATGCGAAGTAATTGTCGTCAATCCAAACATTGCTACATACCAAACTTCAAAAGGGCTGGCGGACAAAGTCTATTTTCTGCCGGTTGACGGTTATTTTGTCGGCAAAATTATAAAAAAAGAAAAACCAGACGGCATACTTCTCTCTTTTGGCGGGCAGACGGCGCTGAATTGCGGACTGGAGTTATGGCGGCAAGGAATAATAAAAGGTTCTGAACCTTTTCATCCGCAAATTTTAGGCACGCCGATCGAAGCTATACGGAAAACTGAAGACCGAGACTTATTTGTCAAAACTTTAAAAGAGATTGACCTTTTGGCGCCGCGCAGTCAGGCAGTAAATACTGTAGCCAACGCCCTGTTAGCTGCAGAAAACATCGGCTATCCGATTATTATTCGCTCTGCTTACTCTTTAGGCGGACAGGGATCTGCTTTTGCCAAAAATCAATCAGAATTGAAAGAGTTGGCAGAGATCGCGCTAGCTAAAGCGCCGCAAATTTTAATTGAAGAAGATTTAACCGGCTGGAAAGAAATTGAATATGAAGTCGTGCGAGATTGCGCTGACAACTGCATCGCTGTTTGTAATATGGAAAATATGGATCCTATGGGCGTGCATACCGGCGAATCAATAGTCGTTGCGCCATCACAGACATTGACAAATAAAGAATATCACGGTCTGCGTGAGATTGCGATAAGTTTGATTAAACATTTGGGGATTGTCGGAGAGTGTAATATTCAATTTGCACTACGAAGCTCTACATCTAATATTGATTATAGAATAATTGAGGTTAATGCTAGGTTGTCACGCTCCTCTGCTCTGGCTAGCAAAGCCACAGGCTATCCATTAGCTTTTATCGCGGCTAAATTAGCGCTTGGTTATACTTTACCTGAACTCAAAAATAGTATTACGCAGGTTACTTCTGCGTTTTTTGAACCTGCTTTGGATTATGTAGTTGTCAAAATACCGCGCTGGGATATGGATAAATTTAAAAATGCCGAGCGGGAAATTGGCACGCAGATGAAAAGCGTAGGCGAGGTAATGGCTATCGGCCGCAATTTTGAAGAGGCTCTGCAAAAAGCCTCGCGAATGATTGGAATAGATCAAAACGGCTTGCTCGCCAGTTATGATCGCCTAAAGCAAAAATATACGGATATGATGCCAGAATTCATAGGAGGAGTCAATGCTTCTGCGACACTCATGAATTTAATAAAAACCCCTAATGAACACCGCCTGCTGGCAATCACCGAGGGTCTAAAGCGTGGATTGACAGTTGAGGAAATATCAAAATGGTCAAAAATTGATAAATGGTTTATTTATAAAATTAAAAATATTACTGATTTGATGACTAAATTGTCCCTCGCAAAAAACTTGACCCCGGCTTTAATAGGCCAAGTTAAAAACAAAGGCTTCTCTGATAAACAAATTGCGGTTTTGACGAACAGACAAGAAAATGATATCTATAATTTTAGGCTAAAACATAATATCTTGCCAAAAGTAAATCAGATTGACACTTTAGCCGCGGAATATCCGGCTAAAACAAATTATTTGTATTTGACTTATCCTAATTGACAATTTGTTTTAGTTAGATTATTCTGTGCATATGAATAACTTTTATCCTATTACCATTGAAGAACATCAAGAAGGCGGCTTTCATGCTAAATGCCCTTTAATTCAAGGTGCTTGGGCTGATGGAGATACTATCAAAGAAGCTGTTAATAATCTAAAAAGCATTATGGCAGATATTTTAGAATATAAAAGGCTAAAATCTCAAGAGCCGCTAAAATTTGTTGAACAGCAATCTTGGCAAGGTTTAGCCTTGGCTGTTTAATCTTTTCAATGCCCAAATTTCCAGCATTCACTGATAAGCAAGTTATTAAAAAAATACGACAATGCGGATTTATATTTTATAAGCAATGCAAGGGTTCGCATGAAATGTGGATTAGAAATTTAGATAATAAAATTATAATATTACCAAGACATGCAGGCAGAATAATCAAAAGAAAAACTTTAAAAGACATTATTGACGCTACTGGATTGACAATTTATGAATTCAACAATTTATAACAGCATCGCACGAAGCTGTTTTTTATTGTAAAAGAAAAAGCCCATTGGGTAAGCAATGGGTGAAAAATATCGATTGACGGTTTATTTAAAAAACCGTCGACGAATCCAAATCATGATCCCCACCGCTACACTAGTAAGGAAAAGGATGGCGCCGACGGCGCCAATCCAAAATCCTAAGGGTGTCATTCATCATCATCTCCTTCTTTTTTTTAAAATTTCCACCCCAACTTACCCTAAGGCGGCCTTGGTCTCCGATACGAGAGGAAATTCAAGGAACTAAATACTATAACACTTCTTCTTGCCAAGAGCAAGAGAAAAACAAAAAAACTCTTGGCAAGAACCCGAGAGTTTTGATTTATGCTTAAATCTAACAATGCAATCGCCTTTATTGATGCCGCTAATTTAGAAAAAAGCGCTCAAGGCAGAAAAATAAAAATCAATTACCGCGGGCTTTTTGCATTTTTAAAAAATCAATTTAACTGTAGCCAATTTCGATATTATACAGTTGCCTTTAACAACAACTCGCATCAAATATTTTTAAAATCACTGCGTGCAAAGGGTTATATTTTAATTACTAAAAGACTAAAAATTATTAATCAATACATCAGAAAAGCTAATTTTGATGTAGAAATTACTTTTGACGCTTTATTACTGCAAAAAAATTATAATACAATTATTTTATTTTCTGGCGATAGCGACTTTGCTTATTTATTGCAAAAGCTAAAAAAATTATTTAACAAAAAAATAATTGTCTTTTCCACACGCTATCATATAGGAAAGGAAATAATTGAATCCGCTAATAAATACTATGATATAATTAAATTTCCAAACATCTATAAAAAGCAAAACACTCCGACTAATAAATAGCCGGAGTTTTGCAGTTGAAACAGTCTTTCGACTGCAAAATAATTATATCATAACTCCCAAAACTGTGTCAAGACAAACCTCAACTAAAAAAATCCTCATCTTAGGCTCCGGCGTTTATCGCATTGGTTCTTCTGTTGAATTTGACTGGTGCGCCGTGACTTGCGCCCAAACTCTGCGCCGGCTTGGACATCAAGTTGTAATGATCAATCATAATCCTGAAACAGTTTCCACAGATTATGATATGGCTTACAAGCTCTATTTTGAAGAATTAAATTTTGAAACTGTGCGCGATATTTACTTTGCTGAAAAAGCAGACGGAATGATCATATCTATGGGCGGGCAGGAGCCTAACAACATCGCAATGCGGTGCCATAAAGCCGGCTTAAAAATTTTAGGCACTTCTGCTTTAGACATTGACCAGGCGGAAAACCGTTATAAATTCTCTAAACTTTTAAATAAGCTAAAAATTGACCAGCCGGCATGGCAGGAATTGACTAATGTAGATGACGCCCAAACTTTTGCCAAAAAAGTCGGCTATCCTGTTTTAATCAGACCTTCTTATGTACTTTCCGGCGCCGCTATGAATGTAGCTTTTGACAACCGCGCGCTTAAGCAATATCTTGCCGACGCAGTTCAAGTATCGGAAGAACACCCTGTAGTTATTTCCAAATTCATAGAAAACGCAAAAGAAATAGAAGTAGACGCAGTGGCTCAAAAAGGCAGACTTATCGCATACATAATCAGCGAACATATAGAAAACGCCGGCATTCATTCCGGCGATGCGACAATCGTAACTCCGCCGCAAAAAATCTATTTAGAAACTTATCGCAAAATTAGAATTATTACACGTAAAATTGCCAAGGCTTTAAAAATCACAGGCCCTTTTAACATTCAATTCGTGGCCCGCGAAAATCAAATTAAGGTGATTGAATGTAATTTGCGCGCTTCGCGCAGTTTCCCTTTTGTCTCTAAAACGAGCGGAGTTAATTTAATTGAACTCGCGACTAAAGTGATTATGGGACAGAAAATTGAGGCTGAAAAAATTAAAAGAAAACTCAAAAATTTTATGACCGAAGCCGGCTATGTCGGCGTTAAAGCGCCGCAATTCTCATTTTCCCGCATCAAAGGCGCTGACCCGATTTTAAGAGTAGAAATGGCCTCCACTGGCGAGGTAGGTTGTTTAGGGCGGGATGTAGAAGAAGCTTTCTTAAAAGCAATCCTGTCTACTGGATTTAAGTGGCCCAAAAAAGCTGTAATGATTAGTTTAGGAGGCGATATGAATAAAGCTAAATTCCTGTTCTACGTCAAAAAACTCTATCAAAATACAAAGCTTAAAATCTATGCCACGGAAAACACTGCAAAATTCCTGCGCAAAAACAATATCTCTTGTAAAACCCTTTATAAAATTTATGAGAAAAAAGAGCCAAATGTTAAGACTTATTTGGCCGGCAAAAAAATTGATCTTGTGATCAATATGTCTGACGCATCAGAAAAGCGCAAGGTGTATGACGAAAACACGATCCGCCAAACTGTGCGCCGCGTTGCCGCTGATTTTTCCGTGCCGATTATTACCAATCTGGAAACGGCCAGACTTTTTGTGCGAGCTATTTCTAAGTATAAATTGGAAGATTTAGAAATAAAAAACTGGAAAAAATATGTGTAAATTTTAAACTAATAACGATTGATCCATCTCTTTAGGTCTCTCTACGCCTAATAATTCAAGTGCCGTCGGCGCGATATTGGCAAGACTGCCGCATGGTTTTATCTTGTATTTTTGAACTTTTTGATGGTTCAGCAAAATAAACGGCACAGGATTTAAAGTATGGGCAGTGTGAACAGAATCATTTTCCGCGTCATACATCTCCTCTACATTGCCGTGATCCGCGGTAATAATAACTTGATAATTTTGACGCAATGCCGACTCGCAAACTCGTTGCAAGCAGGAATCTACAAACTCGCACGCTTTAATGCCTGCTTTTATATCGCCGCTATGCCCGACCATATCGCCATTGGCAAAATTAACCATAATTACCGGCCATTTTGACCATGATAAATTTGACAATATTGCGTCAGCGATCTCGCGCGCCGACATTTCCGGCGCATCGGCAAAACTTTTTACTTTTTTTGACGGTATCATAATGCGCGCCTCATTTGGGTACGGCTCCTCTCGCGTGCCGTTAAAAAAATAGGTTAAGTGCGGATATTTTTGCGTTTCAGTGATTTTTAAATATTTAATGTCATTGCGCGATAAAACTTCGCACAGATGATTGCGAGGCACATCGCGCTCAAAAGCAACAAAACTGACGCCGTCAATGCCATAATCTATCATAGTCGCTATAAATAAATTTGAGACTTGTTCCAAAAGCCTTTGCGTCAATTGCCGCATTCGATCTGCGCGAAAATTAAAAAAAATTACGCCGTCGTTCTGTCCTACTATGCCGTCTGGATCTAAAACAATAGGTTCTACGAATTCATCAAAAATTTTTCTATCATAACTTAACTCTATTGCCCTTATATAACCTTTAAACAGACTCCCTTTAGCCCCAACCAACAAATCAATCGCCTTTTGCGTCAATTCCCAATTATTATCCCGATCCATGGCAAAGTAGCGACCGCATAGAGTCGCTATCGCAAAATTATGTGTCTCTGCCTGTTTTGTTGCCGCCTCTAAATATCTCTTAGACGATGCCGGCGGCGTATCTCTGCCGTCTAAAAAAGCATGAACATACACTTTTTTGACATTTTGACGCTGCGCCAACTTTATTAAAGCAAATAAATGATCTTGATGCGAATGCACGCCGCCGTCAGAGAGCAGCCCTATTAAATGCAGTTTAGAATTATGCTTTTTGACATAATCGCATAATTTTAAAAAAGCTTGATTTTTAAAAAAACTATTATCTTTTAAAGATTTGTTAATTTTCGTCAACTCCTGTAAAACTACGCGGCCCGTTCCAATATTTATATGCCCAACTTCGCTGGAACCCATTTGTCCGGGCATCAATCCAACTGATTCCCCTGCCGCTTGCAATGTGCTTATTTGACTCTTCATTTGCCAACATTTATCAAAAAACAACGTCTTTGCTAAATAAATGGCATTATGCTTGTTGGGTTTGCCAATGCCCCAGCCGTCAAGGATAATAAGTAATAACTTATTCGGCATATTAAATAATTAAAAATTATCTTATTTTTTAAACTCTTCCTCCACATCGACCATCGCCTGATCAGTCTGGCTTGTATCAATCTGCAAATCCGGCATCACCTCGCCTTCAACTAAAATTTGACGCTCGCATACCTCTTTCAAAATGCCTTCCAGACAATTCTTATTTTTTTGATTTTTTATCACTTGTTGGTAATGTATTGGATATTTAAAACCTAATACTACTCTATCGCCGTTAAGCCTTATGAGCTGGCTGGCTGAAAGCGCCATTGGCAAAGAATGATTGTACTTTTTAATCTGCTCTAAAACTGTTGACCATTTCTGTTTGATCTCTGCTAAATTGATAATACTGCTTTCGTCTTTTGTTATTTGGATTTTGACATTTGACATTGCTTTGTTATTTGGATTTTGACATTTGACATTAACCGCCTCCAAAACCCCCAATTCTAATGACAACTGCGGCAAAAACGACGCCCGTTTTAAATCCTCATAACGTTTTAAAAATATGTCTATTAATTTACTATAAAATGACGTCCCCTTTCTTGTTTCATGTTTCCCGACGATTCGGCTGGTTTCATAAACTTCATGAATCATCTTCTCCCGTAAAAAATTAATTAAATCTAAAGTAAATTGCTCTAAATCCACCCCATCCTGCATTAAATGGTTAACGGTTTGAATCCCGCCACTTGCATCATTTTGTTCTAATTGATTAACCAATCTCTCAATCAACTGGCGATCAGAACGCGGAATCACTAGAGCCGCTTCTTCCCAAGTAATTCTGCGATCTTCCTGATTCGCTCCAATTGTAATAATTTGTCCCAGCATGCTTAAAGCATCGCGCACGCATCCTTCTGACCGCAAAGCAATATTAGTCAAAATGCCTTCTTCAACGGCCACTTCTTCTGTTTTGACGATTTGAGATAGGTGTTTAATAACCTCTTCTTGGCTTATCTTTTTAAAATCAAACCGCTGACAGCGAGAAATAATAGTCTCCGGCAGTTTATGGGGCTCGGTTGTCGCCAAAATAAAAATAGTATTTTCCGGCGGCTCTTCCAAAGTTTTTAAAAGCGCGTTAAAAGCCGGCGCAGTAAGCATGTGTACTTCATCAATAATAAAAATCTTATATTTTGATTTTGAAGGCGCGAAACGGACATTTTCCCGCAAATTTCTAATCTCATCAATGCCGCGGTTGGAGGCCGCGTCTTTTTCCTCTAAATCTAAAGAAATGCCTTTGCTGATTTCTTGGCAATTTTGGCATTTATTGCATGGCTCAAATTGATGTTCTTTCCGCGTTTCGCAATTTAAAGCCTTTGACATAAGACGCGCCATTGTAGTTTTGCCAGTGCCCCTGGGACCGGTAAATAAATAAGAATGCGCCGTCTTATTTTGCAAAATTTGATTCTGGATGGTTGATTTTATCGGCTTTTGATTAACAAAATCCGCAAAAGTTTGCGGACGGTATTTGCGGTATAGAGTCATGGGGAATAATTTTTAATTTTAAACTATATCTCTTCCAATCCGCCTTCTTCTTTTAAACCTTCATCTGAAGCTTTCTCTTGATCTTCTAATATCTCTGCCTGTTCTCGCACTATATTATCCAAAGCCGCCCACTGGGAGCCGCCGCCTTTAGGAGTTAAAACAACGACTTCGTCGCCAGCCTCTCCTTTATAATAAGTGACCGACGCTTTTAAGATTTTATAATTGATGCCTTCTATAGTTGTAACGTAATATCGATCTTCTTTGTCTTGATATTGCAATATTCCTTTTTTGGTCTCTCGCTCTATTGGCCCTATTTGCTTGTAAATAAATCTGCCCTGCGGAGTAATGGTTAACTTTAACAAATCGCCTTCAACGAGTTTTGATTTGGAGGCGTAATTTTCCGGAATCTGATATTCTGCGCCGTCCGGACCTATCATCTGAAACCCATCAAAAACGCCCTCTATAACTTCCTCGCCTGTTGGATATTTTTCTACGCGAAAATGTTCTGACTCTAATTTAATCTGATTCTTAGTCTTTAATTCTTGATCCTTAGTTATTATTACTTCCTGCTCCCCTATCGTTTCCTCTAACATTTTTTGCGCTTGATGCAAAAAGTTTTGTATTTGTTTTAATTTTTGTTTATCCGCCGAAGAGGCGGAATTTTTGTTTTTGTTCATGTTTTTTATCTTACCTTTTTAAATTCATCCTGTCAAATTTGAGTTTATTTACAGCACTCCCAAATATTTCTCCTTCTCCCAATCCGTCACCGCGATCCTAAACTCGTCCCACTCTTTTAATTTCGCCTTGTAAAACTCATGATAAATATGCTCGCCTAAAGTTTCTTTGACTAAATCGCTCTTGCGATAATAATCCAGAGCTTCGGAAAGCGATGCCGGCAGTTTATCTATGTGCTTTTGTGACAACTTGACATCATCTAATTTAAAAACATCCTCTTCGGAAGGCGCCTGCAGATCATAATTATTTTTAATGCCGCAGAGTCCGGCTTTCAGCATAGCAGCAAAAGCCAGATAAGGATTGGCTGACGGATCCGGGCAGCGCAGTTCCAATCTCGTGGCTTCGGTCTTGCCGGCAAAGGCGCGGGGAATTCTAATCAAAGCGGATCTGTTCTGACGCGCCCAGCAGATATAAACCGGCGCCTCATAGCCCGGGGTTAATCTTTTATAAGAATTGACAGTCGGCGCCAGCACAACAGAGATTTCTTTGATGTGCTTGAGCAGGCCGGCGATAAACTTCTCGGCAATCCCAGAAAGATGGTAATGTCCTTTCTCGTCATAAAAAACATTTCTGTCTTCTTTAATGTCAAACAGGCTTTGATGCGTATGCATGCCAGAGCCGTTGACTCCAAAAATCGGCTTGGGCATAAAACTGGCCAGCAAATTATGTTTCTCGGCGATTGACTTAACCGCGAATTTAAAAGTCATGGCATTATCCGCGGTAGTCAAAGCGTCAGCGTACTTAAAATCAATCTCATGCTGATTATGCGCCACCTCTAAATGCGACATTTCCACCTCTATATTTAAAGCGGTAAACGCTTTGATAATTTCGTCTTTAACTTGAGCCAGCCGCGAGGTATCAGCATTAAAGTAATAGCCGTTGCCTTTAGACTCTAAAATAGGCTTGCCTTGAGCATCTTTTTCAAACAAAAAAAATTCCAGCTCAACGCCGGTTTTATAAACATATCCTAAGTCTTGCGCTTCTCGCATCGCTTGTCTAAGCGCAAACCGCGGATCGCCGGCAAAGGGATGCCCTTCCGGCGTATAGACATCGCAGATCAAGCGCGCGCTATTCTCTACCCATTCCAATAAGCCGTAAGTTTTAGGATCCGGCACCAAAAACATATCGCTCTCGGCAATTCTGGTAAATCCTTCAACTGATGAGCCGTCAAACCACACGCCGTGCTTTAAAGCCTCCGCAGCTTTAGCTACCGGAATAGTAAAACTCTTGGGCAAGCCATGGATATCGGAAAATTGAAGGACGAGAAATTTTACCTCATCCTCCTTAATCTTAGAGAGTAACGTCTCTTTGTCCATTTTCTTTGAGATCCAAACTGTTGAATCGCCCGATAATCAAGCTAACCCAACAGCGAATCTTTTACAAATTTATTTAAAACGCCTTTTAATAATTTCTTTTAAAATTCCGCCTGGTCCTCCTTTGCCCGGCGCTGGTTCTTTGCCCCATTCTGAAACTTCTCCTAATTTTTCTTCTTTAACGTAATAAGCCACAGCCGAATCGGTTTTGTTTAATTGCTTATCCGCGGATAAATCATTCTTAAGATACTTATTAAAAAAAGCGGCGCCGTAACGCGTTATCGCGCTGGTTTGCGGAACGGTTTCAACTGCCCGATATAAAGGAGTTTTACCAGAGCCGCTGTTGCCAAAAGTAAAATGCGTCGCATCTTTTATGATAAGCAAATATTTAGGCGGCACAGCTGAATCATAAACAGCTCGCCGCGGCACATCTTTTGGGCCATAATTAGGCTCATCATTGTCTCCGACCATCATCATTATTGGAATATCTATTTGATTTATAGTGTCTAAAAAAGGATAAGCTGGCGCAGAAAAAAGCAAGGCCGTTTTTATCCGTTCGTCAGTATATTTTTGAGTAGGGTAAGCGCCGGTTTTAGCCAAGGTCGTTAAACCGCCCAATGAATGACCCATCATTCCAATGGCTTGCTCGTCAATAACTTGATAAAAATCCGAAGCCGAGTCGCGGTTAAAAGCAATTATTTGATCAATAACAAAAGAGGTGTGATTAAGCCGATGTTTTTCCACATAAGCAAGCATAAATTCGGTGCTGGCGTTAGCGTCTTCAACAAATTCTTTGCCAGCTCTCAAAACCTGTAAATTACTAAAATTTTTACCTCCTTTAATCCGGGAAAAAGCGATTTCCTCTTCATATTCAGGCGGTTTGGCGTCTATATAATCCTGAGCAACAGCAACATAACCCTGTTTCGCCAGATATTCCATAAAATAAGCGGCGTTATAGCCGGAACCATAAGCGCCGTGAGAAAAAATAATCAAGGGATAAGGAGCGGCCCTTTGAGAAACAGGGGCATTCAAAGCCACTATGCTTTGATAGTCCTCTGCGTCGTGATAGATAAATGATTGCGGCTCTGTATCTGTCGGGTACCAAACAGCGGCAGTTATTATTTCGCTTTGATTAGTTATGGAATTATAGAAATTAAAATCAACTATTTTTAAACCAGCATTAAAAACAGCGGATTCTGATTGAGCGACTGGTTTTTCTGGCTGGATTTTTTGCGGCGGAGAAATTTTTCTAGGCGAAATCATTCTCTCTTTCAAACGACGGAGAAAATTAAAATTCCATGACACTTTGGCACCAGCTACAGAACTGTTGCTATTTGACAATGATTCTTTACTCAATGCGTATCCTGATAATAACAAAAGACTAATAATAAATAAACTGATAAAAATTACGATTTTTTTGTTCATTTGTTTTTTAAGATTGATTCTGTTGAATCGTTTATTTTATTTAAAGCATTCAAATACGCCTCAACTGCCGCCACAGTAATATCAGTATCAGCGCCAAAACCATAATAAATCCGACTGCGATATTTTATCTCTAAATGCACCTTTCCCATATCATCAGAACCGCCGCTCATTGCTTGAATTGTAAACTCTTCTAACTGAACTTTCTTTTTAACTATTTGATTGATTGCTTTAAAAGCGGCGTTAATTGGACCATTACCGCCGGCATTGGCTGTTTTTTCTTTTCCGTTGATTTTTAAGCTGATAGTAACCATGGGAGTCGTCGGACGGCCGCATTTAACATCTAATGACATCAACCGCAAACCGGTTTTGACCTGTTTGCCAATGGCCAAAAATTGCAGATCATCATCTTGCACCTCTTTCTTTTTATCCGCTAAAACTAAAAATTTTTGATAAACCTTATTTAATTGCTTTTGATTTAATTTAATGCCCAGCTTTTCTAAACGATGGCTAAGAGCGGCCCTGCCGCTGCGGGCGGTCAAAATAATAGACGATGACAGGATGCCGACATCGCAAGGATTTATAATCTCATAATTTTGCCTGTGACGCAAAAAGCCGTGCTGATGGATGCCAGAGGAATGGGCAAACGCATTGCGTCCAACAATAGCTTTGTTTGCCTGCACAGGCATTCGCATCAGCCGAGATACCAAGCGGCTGATTGGATATATCTTTTTTGTTTTGATGTTTGTTGCGCAATTTAAATCTTTATGCGTTTTTAATATCATCGCTATTTCCTCTAAAGAAGCATTGCCGGCTCTCTCGCCAAGACCGTTGACAGTGGCTTCTACTTGACGAGCACCGTTAATAACACCTGCGATGGCATTTGCCGTTGCCAAGCCTAAATCATTATGACAATGAACCGAGATAATTGCCTTCTCTATGTTTTTGACATTATCAAATAAAAATTTAATTTTTTGTCCAAACTCCTCTGGCAGACAATAGCCTGTCGTATCCGGAATGTTAACGACTGTAGCGCCAGCCACTATCACCTGCTCTACCATCTTGGCTAAAAATTTATTGTCAGCGCGGCCCGCGTCTTCCGCATAAAATTCCACATCTTCTACAAACTTTTTACAGTATTTGACTGCCCAAACCCCTTGTTCTAATATCTTGGCCCGGGTTGATTTGAATTTGTATTTAATGTGAACATCAGAAGCGCCAATGCCGGTATGGATTCTTTTCTTTTTAGCGTACTTTAAAGAATCAGCCGCGCAATCTATGTCTTCTTTTTTGGCGCGGGTTAAAGCGCAGATTATTGGTTCTCTAACGGCTTTAGAGATCTCCCTGATTGATTGAAAATCGCCTGGAGAAGATATTGGGAATCCTGCTTCAATAACATCCACTCCCAACGCTTCTAATGCCTTGGCAATCTCTATCTTTTCTAAAGTATTTAATTGGCACCCGGGCACTTGCTCCCCGTCGCGCAAAGTGGTGTCAAAAATGTAAATTTTTTGAGTTTGATTTGACATTTGAACTTCGGATTTTGACATTTTATATCTTAATTTTATTACACCATCCACTATATTTATATTCTTCTCCTCTCACTACTCTAAAAAACAAATCTTGCAATTTAGCGGTAATCTTGCCTTTTTTGCCGCTGCCAATCAGGCGGTTATCAATCTTGCTAATCCAAGCTAATTGACAAGCAGTGCCTGTAAAAAACGCCTCATCAGAAACATAAAGTTCAGAACGGTCAATCCGTCTTATCTCAACTGGAATGCCATTGTCTTTAGCTAATTGAATAATTGTTTTTCTGGTGATTCCTTCTAAAATGTCGTCTGATTCAGATGGAGTAATCAAAACCCGGTCCCGCACAATAAAAACATTCTCGCCCGTGCCTTCAGCAACATGTCCGTCTGCAGTTAAAAATATCGCTTCTTCAAAATCCAAATCCATGGCTTCTTTTCTGGCTATCGCGGAATTGATGTAAGCGCCGCAAATTTTGCCCCTGCCCGGAATAGCGTTATCAGCCGGCCTTTGCCATGAAGAAACTAAAACAGACAAGCCTTTATTAGTAGGAAGATAATCTCCCAAAGGAATAGAATATAAGGCAAAGACAAATAATGAATCTTCTTTTAGATTAGGCGAGAGCCTTAAACTGGACGCGTAAGCATAAGGTCGGAAATAGACATCGGTTTGGGGTTTATTTTTTTTAGCTAATTTTATAGTAATCTCTTTTAGCTCTTCTTTATTGTATTGAATGCTGACGCCCAAAATTTTTAGAGCATTTAACAATCGCTGATAATGGTCATCTATTCTAAATAATGATAAAAGCCGTTTGTCTTGATTGTAATAGCCCCTAATTCCGCTAAAAACAGCCATGCCGTACTGGACAGCTCTGGCCATTATAGAAATCTTGGCTTCTTCAGTTTTGACGAATTTTCCTTGAAAAAACGCGTAAGGACAATATGGAGTAGTTTTGTTTGCCATATTAAAAAATTAATTCCGCAATCTTTTTTCCTAATTCTGATATGGAGCCTGTAATTACTGATGCCTCATTAGTTAAAATATCACCAAACATATTCTCTGTCAAAATTACATCAAAATATTTCGGCTGTTTTAAAATCTGCATTGATGCATTGTCAATATACATAAACTCTACGCTAACCTCCGCAAAGTCTTGCGCCAGATATCCAACGACTTGCCGCCACAAACGAGAAGTCTCCAAAACATTAGCCTTGTCTACCAAATCATACTGCCATTTCGGATTGTAAATAATATATTCGCGAATTTAGAATAACCCACCCGCGCGCCGGAACATATCCTTCCAAACCGGCGCGCTTTTTTTGTTGAAAAATATCCTAATATCTCAATATCTTAATTTCTCAACACATCAACAGCCATTACTTCTTTCTCCAAAATAATATCATTATTTTCAAAAGTAAACTTGGCTTTTACTAAATCTCCCTTTAAAACTTTTGGCAACCAAAATTTATCATCAGGCCACATATTATCCAAAAGCGGTATTTTTGATATTGAAAACCACTTTGGCCGCATCTCTTCTGTTTCTACTGGCTCGCCTGTCCAGCTTTCGGCAAAATACACATGCACTAATTGATTCCATTCTTGGTTATTGGAAAAATAAAATACAAGTTCAGCGACTTTGTTTAATTTTTCAACAACAACGCCAATCTCTTCTTTTACCTCTCTTTTTGCCGCGTCTTCAATTGATTCGTTTTGATCTTCTTGAACCTTGCCACCTACGCCATTCCATCTGCCAGAGCCAAATCCGCGCTTCTTCATTGCCAAGCAAATTTTGGTTATCTTGCCTTGCGCTTTTTTAATCAAAAATACTAAAGTTGCATTTCTTAATTTTTGCATATTTATTTCTTAATCTTTCAATCTATACCGCCCATACAATCTCCTAAAATTTTTCACAAAATCATCTACAAATTGTTTGTCTGCAAATAAATTTTCTAAATCCTGTTTTAAATAACGCAAATTAACCTGCTCTACTTTTTTATCCAACTGACTCAATAATTCCTGCATCTCATCTATTTTCAAAATATCCTTAAGATAACTCATATTAGGCTTTATCTGTTTTTGCAGATACCAAATCAGATCATAATAATCTCTGCCTTTAAAAATAATTTTATCGCCTTTGCCTTTTGCAAAACTCCGTTGTAAAATTGCGCAAATTTTGCCGGCCATTAGAGTGGGCAAATCATAATTTTTTACAAAAAAGCTAAACTTATCCTGCACAACCGGTGTTTGCTCTATCTGAAATTTTTTAGAATATGCCTGTTCTATTTCTATTTTTACATAAAGTTTATTGCTCTCGGAGCGCGACCGAGACAGTCCTAATTCCGCTAATATTGGAAATTTTAAATAAATTTTTTGCTTTTTGCCCTTAATGCTTATTTCCATTTGAGAATACTGCAATTTTTGAACAAAATATTTTTTTAATTCTTGAGCCAACTTTTTTTTATCAATCTTTTTGACTGTATCTAAATCCAAATCCTCGGACAATCGATTTAAACCATAGCAAACGCGCAAACAGGAGCCGCCGGTAAAAATCAAATCGCGATAAAGAGATGTATAAATAAACTCTAAAATTAAAAGCTGTAAATATTCTTTTAAATAGTTTTTAATTACTTCTGATCTTATTTTGCGCGACTGCAGATCATCAACTATATTTTTTAACTTTTGCTCAAGCATAATTTTTGAAAATTAGTAAAAAATTTTTGCATTTTTACATCATTGCTTAATTGAATGTATTTTTTTAATTCTCGTAAATCGTTTTTTGAAAACTCATCTGTATTTAAGCGCAATTCAGAAAGCTCTGCCAGCGAAAAATTAAAAAAATTATTTTTTCGCAAGTAAATATAATCAAACAATGCTTTGGCTTTAGTTGCCTGCCAATATTTATTATTTTTATAACTAAATTCCATAAAACCAGTAATCAATTCTTTTTTAAGATTATAATAACTAAACTTGGCTAAAAAATTTTTGATTGTTCTGGTGGTTTTTGAAGTAACACTGGTAATGGTATAAATCGCTTCAGTTAAAAGATTATACTTTTGCAAAACATATTCACAGGATAAATAAGAGGGATAAACTAATTTTGAAGCGATAAATTCGCTGTAAGCAGTAATATCTTTTTCAGCTAAAATATATCTTTCGCTGACATATAAGCCATTTTTTAATTGTTTGATTATGCCGCGAGCCAGCCAATTTTGAATATTTTTATCAAAAGAATAATTACTGTTATCTTGAGACAGTTTTAAGTTTTGCTTGCTAAAGCAAGGCAAAGTATTAAATTTTTCTAAAATTTTTTGAGTCATTTGGGAATTAGGATATTTTACTACCTATTTCCAAAATAGCATTATTTTTAAATTTTGGCAAATCCGCATATAAACAGCCAAAATCAATCGTCTTTATTTAGTCAACTGCTTTGCGGCTCTTCCGCATCAGCTTCGCTATTTTTAATTTCCCATGCGGATCTGCTCTGCTTATAATGCCAGATAAAATTTCAAACATTCTGTCTTTTGGGTTATCTTCTAATTCTTTGCCGCTAGAAATATAATGCTTTTCTCCTGTCAACTGCGGCTGCCGCTTTATTCTTCTGTCAGCAATCGATCCTTGACTAAGCCATAACGATCTTTGTTTTTGTCCTGCAACAATATCTTTAATTCTAAAGATATGCTTTTCGCCGCTGCTGATTCTTCCATGCCTTGTGCGAATTTCCCACCGCACAACACAAAACGATCAACCTTGCTTTGATTGTATAATTCCACTGCCTTATCTAAACGGCTCATTGATTCTCGATCTAACTCTAATGGATTGCCTTTTTCAACTCCGCATGCAAAGACAAAAGCAATGACTTTTTGCCTTTCCCGCTTTTTTGCAGACTCTGCTTCTTGATAATTTTGTAATATGTTTTCTCTGTGTTCTATAATTTTTAATTTTGAATTACATTTTGAATTTTGAATTTTGAATTTTGGATTTACTTCACAGTCACGCTCTTTGCCAAATTCCGCGGCTTGTCCGGATCAACCCCGCGCAAAATTGCGAGGTGATATGCTAAAATTTGCACTGGAATTAGATTGACAATAGCTGAAAGCTCTGGCGCGACATTAGGCACGCGCAGCCAAAAATCGTAAATGTCGGAATTGGCCGGATCAATGCCAATAATATAGCCGCCGCGAGATTTTATCTCTTTGGCGTTTGAATACAGCTCTTGCCGCAAATTATCATCAGCCGCCATAATAATCGCCGGCACTCCTTTGTGTATCAAACTCAACGCATAATGCTTTAGTTCTCCGCCGGCAAAGCCTTGCGCGTGAATATAGCTAGTCTCTTGCAGTTTAATCTCCGCTTCTAAAGCGGCCGGATAATTTACGCCCTTGCCAATAATCATAATATCATTGGTTTTTTGAATTTTGCGCGCCAGTTGTTTGATTCTCTCTTCATAGCGCGGATTTAACAACTCGTTGATTGCGCCGGCTAATCCTATCAAATTATGCTTGCCTTGTTTCAAGCGATCAGCCAAAGCATAAGCTAATAAAGAAACTACTACCATCTGCGCCGTAGTCGCTTTAGTGGAAGCCACTGCCTGTTCCGGTCCGGCTTTAATCAAAAAAGTATAATCAGACCAGCGATCGATAGAAGAACCGGCGACATTGACGATTGACACAATTTTAGCCCCGATCTTTTTGATTTCCTCCATTGGCTCCAAATCATCTGCCGTCTCTCCGCTTTGCGAGACAACTATCACTAAACTTTGCGGGGTAATAAAATGCAGATAATTTTTAAATTCCGAAGCCACGACAAAATTAATGTGCCGATGCGCAATTTTAGCAAAAATATACTCGCCAAAATGGCAAACCCTGCCGGCGGTGCCGGCCGCAATAAAAAACGCTCCGCGCGATTTTTTAATTAAATTAGCAACATAATTAATCCGAATATCATCCTGACTAACCGCCCGCTTAATGGTCTCTTTCTGCTCCATAATTTCTTTAATCATAAAATGTTTATATTTCCCCATCTCCGCCGCCTCCGGTTTTAAATCTACTTTGATAATCCGCCGTTTAATTTCTTTTCCCGACGCAATATCATAAAACGAAATTTGAGGCATTGGACATTTGGATTTTGACATTGATTTGACATTTGAGATTTGACATTTGACATTTATGACCACCATCTGTCCGTCATCAAGATACATTACTTGATCAGTGTATGCCAAAAACGCCGTAATATCCGAGGCGATAAAATATTCGTTCTGGCCGATTCCGACAAGCAACGGCGACCCCTGCCGCAAAGCAAGCATCTCCCCGGTCTCTTTATCCAAAACCACAATCGCATTCCTGCCTTCTAATTTTTTGAAAGCATCTCTAACTTCTTGTTTAAACATTTTTGGCATTTGGCATTTGGATTTAATTTGGCATTTGGCATTTGACATTTGACATTTCTTCATCTCTTCTTCAATCAAATTCGCAATCACCTCCGTATCTGTCTCGCTCTTAAACTTATATCCTTTAAATTTTAATTGACTTGTAAGCTCTTCAAAATTTTCCACAATGCCATTATGCACTACTGCGAATCTGCCGGAATTTGATAGATGCGGATGCGCGTTCAGTTGAGTAACCCCTCCGTGCGTTGCCCATCGGGTATGTCCTATGCCGATGGTTGACGTGGCGTTGCGGTCTACCTGCCGCAAATCTTTTAAAGCCACGCTCCCAATCTTGCCAATCTTTTTGTTAATGCAAAAATGGCTATTTTGCAATGTCAAAATTCCCCAAGAATCATATCCGCGATATTCTAATTTTTTTAAACCCTTAAGCACGACTTCTGCCGCGCACTTAGGGCCGTTGTAAGCGATTATTCCGCACATAATATTTAATCTTAAAACTAAAATTTAAAATCTAAAATCTTATTAAATTTTAAGATTTGAAATTTGAGATTGTTTAATCCAAATACTTTGCTTTATTCATCACCTGCTTCTCATAAGTTTTAGCAAACATGGTCTCTCCATCAGGTTTTGACAAATAAAACCAATAATCATTCGGCTCTGGATAAATCGCGGCGCGAATTGCTTTTAAGCCTGGATTGCAGATAGCCGTTGGCGGCAAGCCTTTGTATTTATAAGTATTATACGGCGAATCAATCTTTAATTGATCAAAAGTTAACGACGCTCGGCGCTCGTCATCAGTCAAAACATAATTTAAAGTAGAATCAACCTCCAGCTGCATGTCTGATTTTAACCGCCGCCATAAAATATCAGCGACTAGCTTCATGTCTTCTTCTATCTTAACTTCTCTCTCCAAAATTGACGCCATTGTAATCACCTCGTACAAACTGCGACCTTGATTTTTGACCTCTGCTAACAGATCGGCTGATATTTTCCTCTCAAAATTAGCAAGCATCTTTTTGATAATCTCTTCAGCTCCGGCACCATTATAAACTCTATAGGTATCTGGAAACAAATAGCCTTCTAAATGAGAAATTGAAAATTGAAAATTGTTTGAAAATTGAAAATTGAAAATTGAAAATTCTTCTTCAATTGCACGCGAAAATTCCTCTTTATCTACCAACCCTTTATTGACAAGAAAATCATCAATTTGATCTATCGTATATCCTTCTGGAACAGTAAAACTGATTTCGCGCGCTTTTGCCCCAGATGCTAAAAACTCAATCAAATCTTTTAAGCTCATTTTTTCTTCTGGAAATTCATAATGCCCTGCTTGCAATTCTCTATCCAAATTTTTTAGTTTAACATAAAAATTAAGAATCGCGGGATGCTTAATAATTTCTTTTTGCGCCAAATCATAAGCAATTTCCCTTGAAGTCGCGCCCGGCAAAACATCGTAAGTCTTATTCTTTATAATATTGACATCCTGATGCAAAAACAAAAATAGACTTATGACGAAAACAGTGATTATTATGAAAAAAACTATTAAAAGATAAATTGGACTAAATAAATTTTTAATTCTGAATTGTAATTTTGAATTTTGCATTTTGAATTAACTAAATCCCAAACCCTACATACCTTAACCCGGCTTTTTCTATTTTACCGCGATCTAACGCATTTCTTCCGTCAATCACCGTTTCTCCTCTAATCAACTTTTTGATCTCGCGCCAATTTAAATTTAAAAATTCCGGCCATTCAGCGGATAAAAAAATCAAATCAGCGTTTTTAACTGCCGACATCGCGTCTTTGCTGATTTTGAAATTCTGACGATTCTTCTCGCTCTCTAAATCGCGCCGCGCATTTTTGCGCGCTTGCGGATCATAAGCTCGCACATTGGCTCCTTTTTTTAATAATTCCTTGATGATAAAAATGCCGGCAGATTCGCGCGTATCATCAGTCTCCGGTTTAAACGCCAGCCCAAGCATCGAGATCAATTTATTTTTAATCTGACCGCCAAGCGCTTGTTTGATTTTTTTGAGAGCTAATAATCGTTGTTGATTATTCACTTCAATCACTGCTTTTAATAATTTAAAACTATAATTTTGATTTGACGACATATTATGCAAAGCGCGCACGTCTTTTGGAAAACATGAGCCCCCATAGCCAATTCCAGCATGCAGGAATTTCTGGCCAATGCGGCTGTCAAGCCCCATGCCTTCCGCTACTTTTTTGACATTTGCGCCGACCCTTTCGCACACATTGGCAATCTCGTTGATAAAAGAAATTTTAGCCGCAAGATAGGCGTTAGAAGCGTATTTGATCATCTCTGCCGTTTCCCAGTTGGTTATAAGTTTAGGGCAAGAAAATGATGAATAAAGGTCTAATATTTGACATTTGACATTTAGATTTGATTTGACATTTGACATTTGACATTTATCAATTCCTAAAACAATCCTCTCCGTCCGCATAAAATCGCCCACTGCCTTGCCTTCGCGCAAAAATTCCGGGTTTGAAACTATGGAAAATTGACTATTTGGCGCTATTTTTTGGATAATTTGATTAGCTTCCCGTGCCGTGCCAACCGGCACAGTGCTCTTGTTGACAATTATTAAATGCCCTGATGATTTTGAATCACCGGCTGATTTAAAATTCCGCAAAAACATCGCAATATCCCGAACTACTCTAAAATACATCCGCATATCCGCTGATCCGTCAGATCGCGGCGGAGTGCCGACGCAAATAAAAATAATCTGCGCTTCTTTTAGCGCCTCTTTTAAATTTAAAGTAAATTTTAATCGGCCGTTGGCTTTATTCTTTTTCAGTAAATCAACCAGACTCTGTTCGTAAAAAGGAACTTGACTCTTTTCCAGCTTTTTGATCTTCCGCATGTCAACATCTTGACAGACAACCTGATTTCCCAATTCTGCCAAGCATAAGCCAGTAACCAAACCAACATAACCAGTGCCGATAATAGCAACCTGCTTCATCAAATTAAATAATACCTCATTGACGAACAGCCGTCAATCCGCTTATAATAAAAAAATGACGATTATTAACGGCAACAAAATCGCCCAAGAAATTTTAGCCGAACAAAAACGGATAATTAATCAAAACAAGCTAAAACCAAAATTGGCCGCTGTTTTAATTGGCGATGATGAGGCATCGCGAATTTACGTTAATGAAAAAAGAAAAAAGTCAAAAAAAATAGGGATTGATTTTAAACTTTTTGATTTGCCGACGGCTGTTAAGCAAGCTAAAGTCATAGACTTGCTCAAAAAATTAAATGACGATAAAACCGTAAGCGGCATTATTGTCCAATTTCCTCTGCCCAAAACTTTTGACGCTGACGCAATCGTTAAAACAATTGATCCAAAAAAAGACGCTGACGGTTTTCATCCGGAAAATATTAAAAAATTTCTGGAACTTGACGATTTGAGCGACTTACTGGATAAAAACTTGCTTCTGCCGGTAACGGCTGCCGCGATTATGGAAATTTTGAATGTTATTGCGAAAAGAAACGACAATACAAGAAAACAGATTCAACGAATCAAAAATAAAAAAATCGCTGTCATTGGCAAATCTTCCATCTTTCTGATTCCCTTAATTCACTTCTTTGGTCAACAAATAGCAGTCATCAACCCAAATGATCCGAGCTTAGCGGACAAATCATCCCAAGCCGATATTTTAATCACCGCGTGCGGCAAACCCAGCTTTATAAAATCAAACATGATTAAACCCGGCGCAATCGTAATTGACGTTGGCATCAGCCGGTTTGACTCGCCGAATCGGCTGGTGGCTGGAGATGTTGATTTTGATGCTGTAGCGCCCAAAACATCATTTATCACTCCCGTGCCCGGCGGAGTGGGTCCTGTAACAGTGGCAATTTTGCTGCGAAATGTTGTACTGTCAGCATTGCTTGAAAAAAAATCTTAAATCAAGTATGATTAAAATATGGCATCCTTGAAAAACATAATCCAAAACAAAACCGCTAAAGTTGCTATTATTGGTCAAGGTTATGTTGGTCTGCCGCTTGCTCTGCTGATTGCTAAAGCTGGCTTTTTTGTGTGGGGAATTGACAAAGATAAATCTAAAATCTTAAAGCTAAAATCTAAAATCTCTTATATAGATGATATATCTGATGATGAAATTACATGCGCTATTAAATCAAAAAAATTCAATCCAACTGATTCTTTTGATGTTTTAAGCCAAGTTGATGTGATTATTATCGCGGTGCCCACGCCGCTGAATGAATATAAAATTCCGGATTTGACCTATATCAAAGATGCAACTCAAGAAATCGCCAAACGGCTGCGGCCTAATCAATTGATTATTCTTGAAAGCACGAGTTATCCTGGCACCACAGAGGAGGTGGTTCTGCCTATATTAATAAAATTCCAAGATGCAAATTCCATAGGGGAAAATTTGTTTATCGCCTTTTCGCCTGAAAGAGTAGACCCGGGCAATAAAAAATTTAACACTAAAAACACTCCCAAGGTAATCGGCGGCATAACTCCCAAATGCGCGCAAATGGCTAATCTGTTTTATTCGCAGGTGATTGACAAAACCGCGATGGTCTCATCTGCCAAAACGGCGGAAATGACGAAATTGCTGGAAAACATTTTCCGCATCGTCAATATCTCGCTGATTAACGAGCTGGCGCTCTTGTGCGGCAAAATGGATATTGATATCTGGGAGGTGATTGAAGCGGCAAAAACCAAACCGTTCGGCTTTATGCCATTTTATCCAGGCCCCGGCATAGGCGGACACTGCATCGCAGTTGATCCTTTTTATCTTTCATATAAAGCCAAGCAATACGGCTTTTTTACTCGCTTTATTGATCTAGCCGGCGAAATCAATGAATTGATGCCGCATTATGTCGTCACAATGGCAGCGACGGCTCTAAATTACTCGCAAGCCAAATCTCTAAAAAATTCTAAAATTCTTATTCTGGGCGTTTCTTATAAAAAAAACATTAAAGACACGCGAGAGTCAGCGGCTTTAAAAATCGCGGAAATACTGCATCAGAAAGGAGCTAAATTATCATTCTTTGACCATTATATTGAAAAGTTCCAAATCCAAAATCCGAAATCCAAAAAAAATCCTAAATTACAAATTCCAAAAATTAAAGCATTAACGCGAGAGGGTATTTATGCTCAAGATTTAGTTTTAATTTTAACTGACCACAATGGAATAAATTACGAACAAATTGCCAAATGGGCTAAAGCAGTAGTTGATACCAGGAACGCAGTTAAATCAAGGGAATTTAAAAATGTTTATAGGCTATGAAAATCATCATCACAGGCGGCGCAGGGTTTATAGGATGCAATATTGCGCGCGAATTAGCGCGTCGCCGGCACAAAGTAAAAATAATTGATAATCTTTCAACGGGCAAATTGGAAAATATTGCTGATTTTAAAAATAAAGTAAAATTTATCAAAGGAGATATTAAAAACTTGACGTTTTTAAAAAAAGAATTTAAAGGCTTTGACTATGTTCTGCATCACGCGGCTATGCGGGCAGTAGCTAAAACCGTTGACAACCCAATTGAGTGCAATGGAAACAACATCACAGGCACATTGAATGTTTTAGAAGCGGCAAGAGATGTTAAAATTAAACGAGTGGTTTTTGCCAGCTCGTCTGCCATCTATGGAAGCGTCAAATCCGGTAAAAACCATGAAAGTTTGCCGCCAAATCCCCTGTCCCCTTATGCTTTGACCAAGTTAACTGGCGAGTATTACTGCCGTCTTTTCTGGCAACTTTACGGACTGCCGACTATCTGTCTGCGCTATTTTAATGTCTATGGACCTTATCAAAATCCAGAATCAAAATACTCTGCCGTGATTCCCATTTTTGTAAAACAAATGAAGACTAACAAGCGGCCGATGATTTACGGCACAGGAGAGCAATCCAGAGATTTTGTTTATATTGATGATGTTATACAAGCCAATATTTTAGCCATCAAAGCAACTAAATCAGTCAACGGCCAAGTATTTAATATCGGCTCCGGTGAAAAATCAGTGAGCATCAATGACTTATTTAAAAAACTGCAAATGATCTTAAACAAGCAGGCTATTAAACCAAAATACGCTCCGACGCAAGCCGGCGATGTTTTAAAAACAGAGGCTGATACATCTTTGGCTAAAAAAATGTTAGAATATAAACCGAAAACAAATATTGAAGAAGGATTGAAAAAATATATAGAATGGTTTAAGATTGCAACCCCTTGACATCTTTTGATACTTTTTGATA
>ERZ1292640.314-Hain-H43-02um-R1-314-length-39135-cov-7_pt1 | contig 25706 bp, 26 predicted proteins | sample MGYA00564404_ERZ1292640 | MGnify/ENA primary metagenome ERZ1292640 (study PRJEB36523, sample SAMEA6512636) | groundwater metagenome | collected 2019-01-08 | study: AquaDiva: Metagenomics assemblies of 32 groundwater samples | reverse complement strand
AACATGCTTGCCCAACTTGGCCATTTGGTCCGCGCCATCGTCCGCGGTCTGGTGCGGTTTTATTACCCGGACATCGAAGTGAGCGGTGGCGCCCGCATCCCGGCCGAGGGTCCCGTTTTGTTGGTGGCCAACCACGCCAACTCGCTCCTCGATCCTGTCATCGTTGGGATCACAGTCCGGCGTCCGGTCCATTTCCTGGCCAAGGCGCCGTTGTTCAAGATCGCCGGCTTCGGCGCCGTCCTGCGCGCGCTGGGCATGCTGCCCGCGTATCGTGGCACGGACGATCGCTCGCAGGTCGCGCGCAATCTCGATTCCATCTCCGCGGCGGCAGATGACCTCGTCCAAGGCGAGGCGGTCGGCATCTTTCCGGAAGGCAGGTCGCACGATCTCTTGCAGGTGGCGCAGGTCAAGTCCGGGGCTGCGCGCATTGCGGCACAGGCAGTGAGAAAAGGCGCGCATGGCCTGAAGGTCGTTCCCCTCGGGATCAACTTCCAGCGCAAGGAACGCTTCCGCAGCGCGGTGTGGGTGTGCGTGGGCCAGCCGCTGGACGCGGCGTCGGTGCTGGCCGCGCACGGCGGCGACGAACATAAAGCCATCCGCGCTCTCACCCAGGAAATCGACCGCTGTCTCAAAGCCGTTGTCATTCATTTGGAAAGTCCGGAGTTGGAGCCGTTTTTGCACGACCTGCAAGCGTTGCTGCCGGCCCCACGGCGCCGCGGTCCGCCCAGCCTCGCCGCTTTGCGCCAGCGCAAGCGGATGGCCGACGCGATGAACTGGTTTCTGGCCCAGGAGCCGGCGCGGGCTGCGGAGGTGACCGGCCAAATCCAACGGTATCGAGCGCACCTCGAGGCGGCCGGGCTGGAGATGGCATCGCCGGTCATGCGCTTCCGGCGCGGACGGATGCTGTGGCAGATGCTGTGGGAAGGGCTGCGGCTGGCAGGCGGATTCGTGCCGGCGCTGGTGGGCACGCTGCATCATCTTCTGCCGTTTCTGATCGAGCGTGCTGTGGCCGGCCGGCTGCATTCACAAAGCCGGGTGGACGTGGCCCTGACGCGCCTGGGGGTTGGCCTGCCGATCTATGGAGTCTGGTACGCCGCGGTGTGGCTGGCGATGCGGAGTTATTTCCTGCCTTGGGTGGCGTGGACGTGGTCGGCGCTGATGCCGTTTGCCGGCTTGTGGGCCGTGAGGTATTCGCGGCGGTTGCGGGAGGGCTGCCGCGGCTGGTATGGCCAGGTGCGTTTGTTCTTCCGCTCCGGACAATTGAAGGAACTGCGCGCGGAGCAGGCCTCGTTGCGCGAACGGTTGCGCGCCATGGCCGAGGAAAACGCGCGCCAGAATCCGGGGGCAAAGGTGGTGTCGCCGCCGTTCTCGTGGCGGTACGCGAGGCGCGTGACCCTGCGATGGGCGTTGATTCTTATGGCGGTGGGCGCCGTTTTCGTCTGGCAAAGCGCGTGGTTCCGGCCGAAGCCGCCGCTGGTGGCGGCAAGCCAGGGCCTGAACCTCGCCGGCCTTTCCAGCCAGAGTGTGGCCAGCTTGCTGGATGCGGATGAGACGGCCCTGCGCGACATTCTGAAAGGGCTGGATGAACTGGAGAAGCGGGCGCGGCAAATGCCGGCGGAGTTCGCTGCCGGGCAACGCAGTTGGTATCGCCAGGCTGACAACGACGCCGTGCGCCAACTGCTGCTGGTCTATGTGAACTACCGCGCCGCCCTGTCGCGGTTGATCTGGAAATATGTCCACTGGGCGGACGTGCGCGATGAACGGCTGCGGCTGCGGGCCTTGCTGGCCGGGTTTACCGCCGCCTCCGCCCTCTACGATTCCTCGCTGAGATTCGTAGTTCTGTTCGAGGAGGCCCCCGAGGCCATCCGCAAGCTCAACGAGGCGGAACCGCTCTGGAGCATTCCGCCGGGCCTTTACGACACGGTGAAGCGGAGTCTGGCGCAGCCGGCGCATCGGCGGCTGATGGCCCGGGCGCAGGCGCATTACGATTCGTTGCGGGCCAATTTCGAGAAGCACGGCCTTTCAGCCGGGCCGCCCTATGAAGGCTTTCATGCGGCCATTGCCCGCTCGGCGGAGACGCGGCAGCGCCTGCTGGACAAGGTGGGGCGGGCCGGCCTGACGCCGCCGCTGGACGATGCGCACGATGCCGGCCAGAGCGCGGTTTACCATGCGCAAAGCCTGATCTCCGCCTGGATTGGCGACACGAAAATCCGCGCGCCGCGCCAGGGCGAGCCGCTCATCCGGCCGGAGCAGGTGGAGGAGATTCGGAAGAAGCTGAAGCCGGGTGACGTGTTGTTGGAGCGGCGAAATTGGTTTCTCTCGAATGCCTTCCTGCCTGGCTACTGGCCGCACTCGGCGATTTATGTGGGCACCGCCGCAGATTTGAAGGCCCTGGGTCTGGACCAGGATGCGCGCGTGCAGCGGCATTGGGAGGCGTTTGTGCGCCGCGATGCGAAGGGGCGCGAGCATGTCATCATCGAGTCGGTCAGCGAAGGGGTGGTGTTCACGTCGCTGGAGCATTCGGTGGGCGAGGCGGACGCGGCGGCGTTTCTGCGGCCACGGTTGGGCGCGGATCAAATTCGCGAGGCCATGGCCCGCGCCTTCAGCCACGTCGGCAAGCCTTACGATTTCGAGTTTGATTTCTTCAGCACGGACAAGCTTGTCTGCACCGAACTGGTGTTTCGGTCCTACGATGGCGCGATCCAGTTCCCGCTCGTGGAGATCATGGGCACGAAGACGATGCCCGCCATTGAATTGGTGCGGAAGTTTGCGGAGGAACGTGGCCGGACAGAGGCCCAGTTCGACTTCGTGGCATTTCTGGACGGTGACGAGAGGAAAGGCACGGCCCGGTTCCGGGACGCGGAGGCGTTCGCCGGCACGCTCCACCGGCCCGCGCTCACGTGGCTCCAAGGACTGTAAGAGCCGATGGCGGGACAACCGTCCACTCACAACCGACTCAATAACAAAAAGAAAGCCCGCAGAGGCCGTCATCTGCGGGTCTGTCGAAGGCTTAGGGCCCTGGTCACTTAAGCGCCGTCATCCCCAATGGCTTCCACCGGGCATCCTTCTTTGGCTTCCTTGCACAAGGCTTCTTCCTCGGGCGAAACGGGTTGTTTGAAAACATACGAATAACCGCCGTCATCGTTGCGCTTAAAATTGTCAGGGGCGGTCTCCCGGCACAGGTCGCAATCAATGCATTGATTATCGACGTAGTATTTGCCGGAGACGTTTTCCGGATATTTGTTTGCAATATCAGCCATAAAGGATGTCGTTAATTTTCATCCATATATGCAATGCACTCGCGAAATAGCAAGCTTCATTTGACCCTTTACCTGGGCGCCGCGGCCTTCGCCAAAGCCACGTCTTCTGTGCATCACTTTGCGCGGAGAGAAGAGCCATTCTGGAATATTGCTTTCGCGCAGTCCGTAGGTCCTCTACGCTCGGAGCCGGACCTTGGTCCCATGCGAAAAACCAAAATCATTGCCACGCTTGGCCCGGCTACGGATTCCCCGGAAATGGTTGCGCGCCTCCTTGAAGCCGGGATGAATGTCGCCCGCCTGAACATGTCTCACGCCACGCCTGACTGGGTTCGGCGGGTGGTGCGGGATATCCGGGCTGCTGCCCAAGAGCGGCAACTGCCAATCGGCATCATGATGGATACGCAAGGCCCGGCCATTCGCACCGGCGATCTCCCGGCGGCCCTGGACCTGCAACCGGGCCAGAAATTTACCCTGACCGTGCGCGGCGAACAAAGCGAGGAAGTGCACTCGGTCGATGTCAATTACGAGAATTTCGTCAATGATATCAGCGTGGGCGACGTGGTGCTATTGGACAACGGTGAAATCGAGATGAGAGTCCTGGCCAAGCTGCACAACAGAATCGAGTGCGAAGTGCTCACGCCCGGCAAATTGGGCAGCCGGCGCCACATCAACCTGCCGGGCGTCAAAGTCAGCCTGCCGGCTCTCACCGCCAAGGACCTGGCCGACATCGCGGTGGGCCTCGAAATGCGCGTCGATTACATTGCCCTCTCCTTCGTGCGGGAAGCCAAGGATATTCTGCAACTCAAAGCAGTGGTCGAAAACCCTGCCTGTCGGCCGCTCATCATCGCCAAGATTGAAAGTCAGGAAGCGGTCGTCAATCTCAATGAAATCATCAGCGAAGCGGACGGCATCATGGTGGCCCGGGGCGATCTGGGGATCGAATGTCCGTATGAGGAGTTGCCCATTATTCAGCGGAGAGTGGTCAAGACCTGTTTGCGCGTGGGCCGGCCCGTCATCGTCGCCACGCACATGCTCGAGAGCATGATCGACAATCCGATGCCGACGCGTGCCGAGATCACGGATGTGGCCAACGCGGTGTACGAGCAGACCGACGCCATCATGCTGAGCGGCGAGACGACCGTGGGGAAATACCCGCTCAAATGCATCGAGGTGTTCGATCGGATTGCGCAACGCATCGAGCGCAGCGGCGGCGCCAATTACCACCAGCGCGCCGAACTGGCCAATCCGCGCCAGAAGCTGGTCCGAAGCGCGGTGGTCATGGCGGACGAATTGAAAGCCGCGGCCATTCTCGTGTTCACCGTCAGCGGCACCACGGCGCGCTATACCGCTTGGATGCGGCCGCGTTATTCGCCCATTTACGCCGTGTGCCAGAGTCAGGACATTGCCCGCTCGCTGGCGCTCAACTGGGGAGTGTTTCCGATTGTGATTCCTTTTGACCAGGCCGACCTGGAGGAAAACATTGCCGAGGCCATCCAAGTTCTGCTGGCCAAAGGCTTGCTTGTGAAAGGCAACACGGCCGTCGTCATCAGCTCCATCACGGCTGGAGATCAAGTCGTCGATGCCGTGCAGATGCGAGGGGTGAAATAAGGAGGGCCAGTGTGGAAGGCAAGCTCTGATCGCCTCCGGCAAATCCGAGGCTAGAACCGAAGAACTTTAACCGCTGCGCTGGTCAGATTGACGAACGCGTTCGGAAACAGGCCGAGGTAGAACATTCCGGCCATGCACCCGTAGAGCGACCACTTGATGGGTTTGGAGATTTCGATTGGCGATGCATCTGGCGGACCTTTGGACCAATAGACCGCTCGCACGACGCCGAGGTAATAGTAAAACGAAATAACGATGCCGACGAGCGCCACGGCGATCAACCAACAGAAGAGGGGCTGCGTCGCTCCGCGTTCCAGAACGGCCTTGAGCAGCAGGAATTTTCCAAAGAACCCGGCCAGGGGCGGAATGCCGGCCAGAGAGATCATGGCCAGAGCCAGCGTCGCGGCGAGCAATGGCGAGCGTTGGTGCAATCCCGCAACTGCGCTGATATCTTCATCGTCCAAGTGCCGGACCACCACGCTGATGGCGGTAAACGCCGCCAGGACCGTGAAGAGGTATCCGCTCAAATAATAAAGGATGGCAGACGAACCGGCCGCGCTGCCCGCGGCCACACCCAGGAGCAGATAACCGGCGTTGGCGATGCTGGAATAGCCGAGCAGACGCTTCAGGTTGCGCTGCGGGATGGCGCACAGATTTCCGTAGAGAATCGTGATCCCGGCCATGGCGACGAAGAGCGGCGTCCACTGTAAGGTGACCTCCGGCACGGCGCCGAACAGCACGCGCAGCAGCAGGACGAATCCCGCCGCCTTGGAGCCGATGGCCAGAAAAGCGGTCACCGGCATGGGCGCACCCTGGTACACATCCGGCGCCCACATTTGAAAGGGAAACGCGGCGATTTTGAAACCGAGTCCAACCAGCACCAGCAGCAAGCCCAGCCGGAAGAGGGGCTTGGCGAAAACCGGCTTTCCGGCCGCGACGATCTCAGCAAAATTGGTCGTGTTCGCCATGCCAAAAACCAAGGCGATCCCATAAATCATGAACGCCGAAGAGAGCGCGCCGAGAATCAAATACTTGACGCCCGCTTCCAGCGAGCGGAGCCGGCTGCGCTGGAAGCTGGTCAAAACATAAAAGGTGATCGTGATCAGCTCCAGGGTCACAAAAACCAAAATGAAATCATTGGCCGAAGCGGCCAACATCATTCCGGACAGAGCAAATAAGACCAGCGCGTAAAACTCGGCGATTCCCGCCGCAATCCGATCCGCAAAATCGACCGACATCAAGAGCACGACGAACGCCGCCAGGAGGAAGAACCTTTTGAAAAAGAGCGCCAATCCGTCCAGCACGAACATTTTGTTGAAGGCAAACAGGCGGATGTTTTCCTGGGTAATATTGAGGCCTTTAGGGCCGGCATTCTCCAGGACAAAACTGAATACGAAAATGAGGGCCAACCCGATGGCCGCCACAGATCCCAGCTCCCGTTTGCGCTCCGGAGGCGTCCACAGGTCCAGGACCAGCAGGGCCAGGCCGAGGGCGATGACAGCCATTTCCAAAATCGCGAGGCTTGAATTCATCTCTGGGTTTCCACGGCTGATTTGATTACTTCTGGCCGCAGCAAAGGTGAACGGACCGGCGCCAGAACCATTTGGTCCTCTTTGGCCGTTGGCCCATTGGCCAAGGCCAGCATAGCCTCGGCGCTGGGCTTGATCTTCTCCGTTAACGAACCGGGGAGCAGGCCGAAAAACAGCAGTGCTCCGAGCAATAAGACAAAAGGCAGCTTGCGCCAGAGATTCGAGGCATCCGGGAGGTGATCCCATTTTTGCGGGAGCGGCCCGTGCAAAAGGCTGCGGATGGCGCGGAGCATATAAACCGCGCCAATGATCAGCCCGCCCCATGCGGCCAGCATAGTCGGGAGGGAGAAGCTTTTCCACGCGCCAAACAGAACGAGTGCTTCCCCGATGAAATTGGCAAAGCCAGGCAGGCCGCAGCCGGCCAGCATGGCCATGACCAGGGCCGCTCCGACGAACGGCAGCCGCCGCAACAATCCTCCGAACTGGTCCAGGGTCAGCGTGCCCGCGTGCCGGTAGAGATAACCGCTCAGCCCAAAGGTCAACGCCGCCAAGAATCCATGCGCGATCATCACAACCACCGCGCCCGTAATCCCAATCAAGTTCAGGCTGGCAATGCCCAGAAAAGCAAAACCCATGTGCGCCACGCTTGAATTGCCGATGAGCAGGTTTAGGTCTCTCTGTCGCATGGCCACCAACCCGCAATAGAGAATGTTTCCCAGGCAAAGAAAAGCGACCACGTGCAGCCAGCTTTGCGCCGCCTGCGGCAGCAACGGCAGCGCGATGCGGATCAGGCCGTACAAGCCGAATTTTTTCAGCACCCCGGCATGGAGCATGGCCGTGGCGGTCGGGGCTGCTCCATAACCCAGCGGGGCCCAGGTGTGGAATGGCCATAAGGACACCAGAATGCCAAAGCCAAAAAGCAGGAGCGGGAAGATGAAATGCTGCGCGTTCGCCGACAGCGGGTTTTTCCGGATGTGCTCGGTGAGCGTCGGAATGTCGAACGTATTCGCGCCGGACTGCAAATAAAGCGCGATGAGTCCGACCAGCGCGATGAGCGCGCCGATGCTGAGGTAAAGCGTGATCTGGAACGTGGCGTAGTTCTTCCGCTCGCCGCGTCCCCAGACGCCGATCATGAGGAACGTCGGCACGAGCGCCAGTTCGTGGAAGAAGTAGAAGAAGAACAGGTCGAGCGACGCGAACGCGCCGAGGATGCCGCCCGTCATCACGAGGAGCAGGATGTAAAACTCCTTCTCGCGCGCCTGGATTTCCCACGAGCAACACGCCGCCGCGAACGCCACAATCGCGCCCATCAAGATCAAGCCCACGTTCAAGCCGTCCACGCCCAGCTTGCAGGCGATGCCGAGTGATTCCGCACCGAGCCAGGGAATGGTGCAGACAAATTTGTATCCGTTCGCGTCTGCTGTCGCGCCGTTGAACTGCCAGAACATTTTCACTGCCAGCAGCATGGTGACGAACGTAGCGACCAAGGCGGCAAGGCGCATGACGACGCGGTAATTGCGCGGCACAAACACCAGCGCAATCGCGGCGAGCAGCGGCAGCAGGAGAAGGTAATTCAATGTCGTCATTCTTTCTTAACGCAAAGGCGCAAAGGCGCAGAGACGCAAAGTGAAAAATCCTTTGTGACTTGGCGTCTTTGCGGCTTTGCGTTGAAAAACAGGATTCATTTGCCAAGCACGAACCACAGCACCAGGGCCACGCCGAGCACGAACAGGAAGGCGTAGGTCTGGAGATTGCCGGTTTGCATGAGGCGCAGCGCGCGCCCAACCAACTCGGTTGTCCCATGAGTTCCGCGCACGCCCAGGCCGGCGATAATCCAGCGGTCAATCCAGTCCGCCACCGCCGCGATTAAATCGTGCGCGCGGATGACGGTGGCTTCATAAAGCTCGTCGAAGTAAAAGCGATGGCGCATCGCCTGGGCCAGTGCGCCGAGCCTTTGCGGCAACGGGTCTTGGGCCGCGTTCGCATACAGCGCGCGGGCGGCGAAGAAACCGGCCAGCACCGCGAGCAAGCCGCACGCCGCGGCCACCGGCGCGTGAAGGAACGGCGAGGCCAGGTGTTGCCACCAAGTCAACGCTTTGCCCGCCTGTTCCGTGCCCGAGACAAAGACTTTGCCGTAGAGCAAGTCGATGCCCCAGAACCCCGCCAGCACCGTCGGCACAGCCAGGATGCACAACGGGCCTGTCATCACGCCCGGCGATTCTTGAGCGTGTCCAGCCGCCTCGGACTTGTCCGCACCGAGGAACGCCACGAAGACCAGACGAAACATATAGAATGTTGTGAGGACAGCCACGCCCACGGCGAGGAGGAACAGGCCAATGCTGCCGTGTTCGGCCTGCAGCGCGGCGGCGAGGATTTCGTCCTTGCTGAAGAACCCGCTGAAGGGCGGGACGCCGCAAAGCGCGAGCGTGGCCAACAGGAACGTCCAGAATGTCACGGGCATTCTCTTCTGCAGCCCGCCCATTTTCCAGATGTCCTGCTCGTGGTGCAGCGCGATGATGACCGAGCCGGCGCCGAGGAACAGCAGGGCCTTGAAGAAGGCATGCGTCGTGAGGTGATACATGGCCGGCGTCGGTCCGTGCAGCCCCACCGCCATTACCATGTAGCCGAGTTGCGAGAGCGTCGAGTAGGCGAGGATGCGCTTGATGTCGTTTTGCTGCACGGCGATGAGCGCCGCCAGCAACGCGGTGAAGCCGCCGATCCAGGCAATCACCGTCAACGCACCCGAGCCTGGAATTTCCAGCAGGAAGAAAACACGGCACAGCATATAAACGCCCGCCGCCACCATCGTCGCGGCGTGAATCAGGGCGCTAACCGGCGTCGGGCCTTCCATCGCGTCCGGGAGCCAGACGTGCAGCGGGAATTGCGCGGACTTGCCGGCCGCGCCGCAAAAAATCAGCAGGCCCGCTGCGGTGGTCATCGCACCGAGGGCGTGCGGGTTTTCGACCAGTTTGTCCTGCAACTCACTGAAATTGAGCGAACCCAGCGCCGTCCACACCACGAAGATACCGAGCAGGAAACCGTAGTCGCCCAGGCGATTGGTCAGGAAGGCCTTCTTGCAAGCGTCGGCGGCGGAGGGGCGCTCGTACCAGAAGCCGATCAGCAGGTAGCTCGACACGCCGACCAGTTCCCAGAAGACGTAGAGCTGGAGAAAATTGTTCGCCAGCACGATGCCGAGCATCGAGAAAGTGAAAAGGCTCAAGCCGGCGAAGTAGCGCGGCACGCTGCGGTCCCCGCGCATGTAGCCCCAGGAGTAAACGTGAATCGCGCCGCCGACGCCGGTGACGATGAGCAGCATCATCAGGCTGAGCGGATCGAGCCGCAGTCCAAAGTCCACTTGCAGATCTCCCACGTTCAGCCACGTCGTTGCCAGCTCGCGTTGGACCGGCTCCCAGCCGGCCAGGGCAATGAAGACCACGCTCAAGCCGAACGAAGTGCAGACGGCGCCAATGGAGAGTTTCGCGCTCACGGCGCGGTCGTTCATCGTGAAGAGCGTGATGACCGCCGCCGCGAGCAGCGGCAGGAACAAGACAAGCCAGGGCAGAATACTCAGCGCGGTGTCCATGATTCACAGTTTCATCGTGGTCAGGTCCTCGACGTGGGCGGTTTGGTGTTTGCGATACAGCGCCACGATGAGCGCCAGCCCGACGGCGACCTCAGCCGCAGCCACGGTGATGATGAAAAAGACCATCACTTGACCGTTCAGGTTGTTGTTGAAGCGCGAGAAGGCCACCAGGGCCAGGTTGGCCGAGTTCAGCATCAGCTCCAGCGACATGTAAATGACCAAAAGGTTCCGCCGCACCAGGACTCCCAGCAAACCGAGGCTGAAGAGCAGGGCGCTTACGACCAGGTAATGTTCGAGTCCGACGTTCATTTCTTTTGCGGCTATTTCAGGTCTTTCTTGGTCAGCAAAATGACACCGACCATCGCCACGAGCAGCAGCACCGAGACGATTTCAAACGGCAATAGGAAATTCGTAAAGAGCAGCTTGCCCAGCGGGAGGGTCGCACCTTCGAGTCTGGGATCAAGGCGGCCAGTGCCTGGAATCGTCGCGAGCAGCGATTTCACGAAAATTGCCACAATGGCGCCCACGGAAACCAGTCCGCAGACGAGGCTGAGCCTCTTGACTTTCCGTTGCTCCTCCTCCTTGAGATCGAGCAACATGATGACGAACAGAAACAGAACCATCACCGCGCCCGCATAGACCAGAATCTGCACCGCGGCGAGGAAGAAGGCGTGCAGCAAGACAAACAAACCGGCCATGAAAACGATGGTCAACACCAGGAACATGGCGCTGGTCACCGGATTGCGGCTGACCGGGTTGGCCACGACCAAGAAGCCGCAGACCAAGGTCAACGCCGCAAAAAGGTAGAAAAGGAGGTCGTGCATTTGCCCGGTTAATTGTTCAAGTTTTCACGTGGCGCGCATGGAAATGATCAGCCGCTGGCCAGAGTCAATTGGTTAAAGGTGTCATAAAGACTAAGCTGCTTTTCTTCAAGGCTCCACGCCCTGCGCTTTGGCTGCCGCCGCTTTGCGCTGCCATTTTTGGATTTGGTCCTGGTGAACCCCGCCCAGCGCCAGCAGCTTTTCTTTGTCATAAATCATTTCGGCCCGGCTCTCGCCCGTCAGGGAGTAATCTTTCATCAAAAAGATCGCTTCCTCCGGACAGACTTCCTGGCAATAGCCGCAGAAGATGCAGCGGAGCATATTGATTTCAAATTCCAGCGGCATCTTCTCCGCGTTGGGCCGGTCAGCGGTCTGGCCGACCGGGCCGGGCGGGATGATTTTGATGGCCTTGGGTGGGCAGACAAACTCGCACAATTGGCAGGAGACACACTTGGTGTTGCCCTCCTGGTCTCTGACCAGGTAGGGAGCGCCGCGGTAGCCTTCGGGCACCACCCATTTCTCCTCGGGATACTGCATCGTCACTTTCTTTTTGAAGAAGTGGCGCAGGGTGACTTTGAACCCGCCGATGATGGCCGGGAGGTAAAGCCGTTCCCAAAAGGTCAATGGTTTGCGGTTGACGATCATGCCGCGATCCCGCGTCCGCGCTGCTGTTTGATGAATTCAATGGACGGCTTGCCGAGCGCAAGGCCCTTGGCACTCAAATCCTCGTCCACGTCCGGCCAATGGATGCCATAGCCTTGGCCCATGAGTTCGTAATGGTCGCGTTGTGCCTGGGTCGCGCGGAACAAGCGCGGAAACCACATCAGCGGCAAGCTCACCGAGCGGCCGTCGTCGAAATCAACTTTCAGCGTATCAGCCGTGCTGGCCACGCGAACCACGCGGATGTCATCCAAAGTATTCATGCCAAGCTCTCTATAGTTCTTGTTGATGTTCAGTTAAAATGTCATGCGCTTCGTTCAGCTCGTGGCGCGAGAAACCGGCATCCTTCGCAAGTTGCACGGGTTCAAGCCAGAACTTCGCTGTGCCGCCCGCCTTGCTGATGTGAACGTGCGGCGGCTCATCGCCGTCGGCGCTGAAAAAGCCAATCCGATAACCCTCGATTCGCAAGACTGTTGGCATATCGTCACTTTGTCCGCCACCACAGCCACACCGCCGTCGCCAAAATGTTGGCCAAAGCCAGCGGGATGAAGCGCCGCCAGCCCAAATCCATCAGTTGGTCATAACGAAAGCGCGGCCACATCCACCGCACCCAGATGACCAGCACCATGATGCTCAGCATCTTGCCGAGGAAGATGCCGATGTGCAGGAACCCCTTGGCCAGCGTATCCGCCGGCTGGTCCAACCCCAGAAACGGCAGCGTCCAGCCGCCAAAAAACAACGTCACCATCAGGGCGGCCGACGCTGTCATATTGGCGTATTCGCCCATGAAGAACAGGGCAAACTTCATCGAGCTGTATTCGACGTTGTAGCCGCCGGCCAGTTCCTGCTCCGCTTCCGGCAGGTCGAATGGCAGGCGATTGGTTTCCGCGAAGGCTGCGACCAAAAAAATCACAAAAGCCACAGGCTGTTGAAAAACCAGCCAGTGGAAGATGCTGGAGGGCTGCGCCATGATTTGTCCGGTTGCCGCATCCAAGACCCGCCCGGCCTGGTAGCCAATGACCTGGCTCAAGTTCAAGCCGCCCACCAGCATGAAGAGGGGAATGACCGACAGGCCCATGGCGATTTCGTACGAAATCATCTGGGCGCTGGAGCGGATGCCGCCGAGGAACGGATACTTCGAATTCGAGGCGTAACCGGCCAGTACGATTCCATAGACTCCCAGCGAGACGATGCCGAAGGTGTAAAGAACGCCGACGTTCAGGTCGGCAATGACCATCTGCTGCGCGCCCAGGTTGGAGCCAAAAGGAATGACCGCCACCGTGAGAAGGCTTGGGATCATGACGATGGCGGGCGCCAGCCAAAAGTAAGCTTTTCGCACGTGATCGGGTGTGAAGTCCTCCTTCAAGAACGATTTGACTGCATCTGCCGCGGGCTGCAGCAGGCCGAATGGACCGACGCGGTTTGGCCCGACCCGATCCTGAATGAAGGCCGAGACCCGCCGTTCCACGTAAACGGCATAGGCCACAATGGCCATGAGCACGGCGAAAACCCCGCCGATCTTCACGGCGCTGAACAGCAAAAACTGCTGCGTCTCCGTCAGATTGTTCAGCCAGGTCATGGTCAGAATGAATTCGGTATCGTCACGCCGCTATCGCCCAAAGCGGCCCAGGTCAGCCCCTGGAAGGCCGGTATTTCCTTGGCCATTTGGTTGAAGAGTCCTTCGATGCTCACAAAACCGCTCTGGCCGGTGACATGAAAAAGCAGTTCCTGCAGGAATTCCCATTCGGGGCGGGCGTCTCCGCGAGGCTCGATCGCTTTCATGAATCTCTGCACTCTTCCTTTGGCGTTGGTGAAGGTGCCGCGCTTTTCAGCGTGGGCGCAGCCGGGCAACAAATAGTGAGCCAGGGCGGTGGTGTCGTTGGGCAGGATGTCGCCGACGATGAGCGTCTCCAGCCTGGCGAGCAAGTCCGCGCCGAGGCCGTGCCGGGTCACGTCCTCACCGCACACGATGAGCGTCTTGATCGTGCCCTTGCTGATGCCGTCAGCGATGCGCGGCAGGTTGATGCCCATCTCGGTGTAGCAAACCCCGAGGAACCGCGCGCCCATGCTGTTTGGGTTCTTGTCCGCGTTGACGAGCAGCCGGTCGCCTTCGCCGCACCGCGGGACGGAATCGGTGATGGCCCCCAGCCTCGTCGCGAGTTTCTTGAGCAGGAACAATTCTTCGTTCGTCTGCCGGGCGGAGGCTACGATGGCCACCGAAGCACGCGGCGCTTTCTGCAGCTTCTCGGAGATTTCCCTCAGAACTGCTGACCACGTGGCATCAGTCAGGCCGTGTTCCGCATTGCGCACTCTGCATTTTGCCAGCCGGTCTGCGCGACCGATCCATTTGTAATTGAGCCGGCCCTCATCGCACATCCAGCAGGAATTGACGGCGTCATTCTGGCGAGGTTCGTACCGGTAAACCTTCTCTTCGCGCGAGCCGATGACGATGTTGCAGCCCGTGGCGCAAGTCGTGCATAGGCTTTTCGTTTCCTTGAGGAACCAAACCCGCATTTGGAACCGGAAATCCTTCGACGTCAGCGCGCCGACCGGACAGAGGTCCACGGTATTGAGCGTGTAATTGTTATCGAAAGGTTTGTCCGGATAACGGGTCAGTGCGCTGTGACTGCCGCGGCCGACAATGCCGAGGGCGTCATCGCCCACAATGTCCCGCGTGAAGCGGATGCAGCGCGAACAAAGGATGCAGCGTTCGTCATCCAGGACGATGCGCGGCCCGAGATCGACGTGTTTGGGCTTGTGGACTTTTTCTTCCACGAAGCGGCTGGCCGCCTGGCCGTACTCAACGGAGTATTCCTGGAGTTTGCATTCTCCAGCCTGGTCGCATATCGGGCAATCGAGCGGATGATTGATGAGCAGGAACTCGAGCACGCCCTCGCGCATTTGCCTCACGCCCGGGGTGTTGGTGTAAATCTCCATGCCCGGCGATATAGGCGTGGCGCAGGCGATGGCCGGGCGCGGGGACTTGTTAATCTTGACCGTGCCGTCGGGATTGAGAATGGGTTTGCGGTCCGGCCCGATCACGGGCGTGCCGAACTCGACCAGGCACATGCGGCAATTGCCGGCCACGGGCAGCTTGGGATGATAGCAATAGTGCGGAACATCGATCTGGGCCGCCGCGCAAGCTTGAATCATCGTTGTGGGAACCGGCTTGCCGGAGAGGGGGTCCGGCGTCGTTCTGGGCACGACCACAATCTTGCCGTCCACCTTGACGGTGAGGGTCTCGACCGCCGGCGGGGTGGGTTTCGCTTCGGTTGAACCTGGACTGGACATAACTGCCAAAGCTTGCATTTCGCCTCAAAGCATCTTCATCGTCCGATTCTCAGTATTGGGGCCATTCGGCCATCTCCCTGGCGAGTCCTTCATCCGCCAGTGACTGCTCAGACTTTCGGTCAAGTTTGGCGCATTCTTTCGCCAAACGGGTCTTGTCCAAGCGGGTGATTTTTTCGTTGACGGCTTCCTGGATGGCCTGGCTGCGACTGCGAAAAACCTGGGCTTTGACCAGTTTATCCAGTCGATGGAGCACGCTCTCATCCATTGATACAGCAACTTTGGTCGTATTCATACTTTGCAACGATAACTACGGATAGTTTCAGTGTCTATTGCGGACTGGCCGCCAGTTTCATCTCCGCGCTGGGCCCGGCGCCTTTGGCTTCTTGCGCGTGGCGAGCTTCATCCGCCGCGCCTCTGGTGACAAACTCATCTTTAAATTTGGCGACGAAGCTTTGGACCGGCCAGGAGCAGGCCTCGCCGAAAGCGCAGATGGTTCGCCCGCCGGGAATATTATCTGCAATTTTGGCCAGATACTCGGCGTCTTGCTTTCGCCCCTGGCCATGGGTCAGGCGATGAAGCGCTTTGCTCATCCAGAGCGAGCCTTCGCGGCAGGGGGTGCATTGGCCGCAGCTTTCATGGGCAAAGAACTCACTGATGTTTGCCAGCGCCTCGACGATATCCGCCGAGTCATCCATCACGATGATAGCGGCTGAACCGGACATGCTGCCGGCGGCAATGAGCGAATCGAAATCGTAAGGCAAATCGAGCACATCCAATTCCTGCTCGATCTCTTTGCCTTCCAGAGTCCTTTTCTTCAGCTTCACTTTTTCGCCCGCTTTGAAAACCTTGGCCGAAGCGCCGCCGGGAATGAGGGCCTTGAGTTTGCGGCCTGCGCGCAATCCGCCGCCAAACGCCGGGTCAAACACCAGTTGACGGAGGGTAGCTTTGCCGATTTCGATTTCGTAACAGCCCGGCTTTTTCACATGGCCGCTGATGCTGACGATGCGCGTGCCGGTATTATTGGGTGTGCCGAGCTTGGCGTATTCCGCGCCGCCCTTGTCCACGATGTGTTTGACGGCGCAAAGGGTCTCGACGTTGTTGACGATGGTTGGGCACATGTAGAGCCCGAGCACGGCCGGGAAATAGGGCGGTTTGATGCGGGGATAAGGGCGCTTGCCTTCCAGGGATTCAATCAGGCCGGTCTCTTCCCCGCAAATGTAAGCGCCGGCGCCGCGGTGCACGTGGATGTCCAAATTGTACCCGCGGCCGAGAATGTCTTGGCCGAGAAAGTTTTGGGCGCGGGCTTCGGCCAGTGCGCGGTTGAGGATTCTGGCGCCTTCGACAAACTCACCGCGAATGTAGATGTAAGCTAGCTTCACCTCATTCGCGTAGCAGGAGAGGATGATCCCTTCCAGCAACTGGTGGGGGTCTTTGTAAATGATCTGGCGGTCTTTGAACGTGCCCGGCTCGGATTCATCGGCGTTGCAGATGAGGTAAACCGGCTTGCCGCCGCGGCGATCGACAAACGACCATTTCAAGCCGCAGGAGAAACCGGCCCCGCCACGGCCCCGCAAACCGGAAACCAGGACTTCCTGACGGAGTTGCTCCGGGCCGCTCATGACTTTTCCATCCGGCAAGGTCTTGGGCGGAAGAGCCAGCGCCTTTTTCAACACCGCATAGCCGCCGTGGCGCAAGTAGCAATCGATGTCGGGGGTGTAACCCGGCTGATCGGCGTGTTGAAGGATGAGGCGGTATTCCTGGGGCATAACGGCAGCTTGACTCTCAGGGTGAAAGCATTACGTTTTTGCACGCGCCGGCTTGCCCGATGGTGTAACGGTAGCACAGCAGACTCTGGATCTGTTTGTCATGGTTCAAATCCATGTCGGGCAGCCAATCCTTCCCAGCGATAACTGGTCGTTCCAATTTGCGTTTGCCGGCAAGACCTTTGCCCCAAACAGCAAGCGCCCTGCAGCGTTCGATGTTCATGCGCCAACGCTCGTTCGGCGTGGCCGCAAGGCTCATTGCCCAACGAACCTTTTCCGCAGTGGTCAAACCGCGCATTCGGCGCAGCTTTCGATAAACCTTCGGCCAGTCTTTTAACATGCTTCGCGGTTCTGTTTCATGGGGAGGCCGCTCGTCATTTGAATTTAGCGACCTGATGTACCGTTAGCTTGGCAAATTTCCGGCCCGACCGCTTCTCGCGCCGCCGCAAGTCGCGCCCCATTGCGTGGACGTCGTAGTTGTGTACTGCGGCGTATCGGTCGCGATACTCCCGGATTTCGCGCAAGAGCGGATCTTTCACGAAACCAGGCCCAGCAGTTGTTCCGGCGAGCAAATCTTTGGACATACGTAGCCTTTCTTCGAGCAGACCTTTTCGACCTGCCATATCGTTTCAATGTTATTTATGTGCCGACAATTCCAAGTCAACAAGTAGTCCATTCCGTAAACGGCAGCGAACGCGATATGCATAGCATCCGCTGCCGCCTTCTTGGGCAGAAAGCCAGCCGCCATGATGGCTTCGGCCAGTTCATCGACTTCTTTTTGCGACGGCAATTGGCTCAAGCGAACGAGGACTTCCTGCCGCTTCCTGATTTCGATTCGGTCACCCGCCGCCCCTTCGTCCCACACCAGTTGCGAGTAAAACAACTCAAAGTCGGCCCGCCGCGCATCCCACCATTCCTGCGTCGTTTCCTGATGAGCCGCTGTTACCAAGTCGCGACTGGGTCTGGCCACCAGATAGCTGACGATGGTCGTCTCGATATAGACTTTGGGTTTCATTGAACACCGTCTCATCTGCACTTCGCCAAAATCTCTTCTGCCTTCTGGGGGGTAACACCTTCATAAAACTCATCGTTGCACATCATGACCGGCGCGGTGCCGCAACCGGCCAGGCACTCGACGAATTCCACCGTGAATTTGCCGTCTCGCGTCGTCTGCGGGCCGTGAGCCTGGCGGTCAAGCCCCAGCTTCTCGCAAAAGTAATGATGCAGCTTGTGTGAGCCTCCCAGAGCGCAGCTCAAGGTGCGGCAGACCTTCAGATGATATTGGCCAACCGGCTGCTGGTGAAACATCGGATAAAACGTCACCAGTTCGTAAACATTGATGGGTTGCAGGTCCAGCTTGGAGGCCGTCCATTCCACGGCTTCCTTGGAAAGAAACCCGAACTGCTCCTGCAAGGCGTGAAGAACCATGAGCGACGCGCTCCGTTTCTGCGGGTAATGCGTGATCAACTCGTCAATTTCGGCTTCGAGATGCCTTGCCACTGTAAATGTCATACTCTTTCTATTCTGCGGCGCAGCCGCTCCAACTGGCTGACAGTCTCCGGCGCTTCTTTCAACTCGCACAGAGGTTGCAGTTCCGACAGGATCGTCTGCCAGTTCAAGGACCGGCCTTGGCGGACCAGAATTCCCTTGACGTCACCCCAGTCCTGCTCGCGACCCGCAAACACTTTCATCACCACCAAATCCTCCGCCGCACAAGTGCGCAGGATCATGCCCGGATAAAACTCAAAGTTACTGGCTCGTTCAATAACATTTGCCTCGAACGGCAAGCCGCCCAGCGCCACATCAATTTCTGTTCCGTCCGCCGCGGTCAGCAGCATGACCCTGCGGATCAGCGCAAACTCGCGCCCCTCGGCAACCCTCGACCTGAAATGCCGAAGAATCTCGTCCACATACTTCTCTTCGTCGCCTATCCCGGTCAGCAGCGTTATATCCACATCACGCGTCAGACGCGGCTCGCCCCATCGCTGCACGGCAATCCCGCCAATCATGCACGAGCACCAGCCGCGCTGATCCAGAAATTCCTGGACGTCCCGGGCGACGGCAAATAGGTCCTTCATCGGTGCAACATTTTGAACCAACGCTGCTGTTCCACCAACCCCGAGGTGACACGCTGCGGACAGCGCAGCCGGGCCGATTTGTAGGCCAAGTCAAAAGCCTCAATCGCTGCCGCGGTGTCCACGTGAGGCAACGAGGCCCACCGCATCCCTTCCAGGATAGGCCCCAACTCCTGCCAGTTCCGGATCCAGGCGCGCACCTGCACCTTTTCCTGCTCGCTCATCTCCGCCACCGGTTTCATCGATCGCATTCTCCCATCACAAAATCCAGCGAACCCAGGATGGCCACCGTGTCGCTCATCATGTGGCCGGGGAGCAGAAACGGCAAAATGCTGAGGTTGACGAACGATGGCGCGCGGATTTTCAGGCGGTGGGGCGTGCCGCCGCCTTTGCTGTTAATGTAAAAGCCGAGTTCTCCCTTGGGATTCTCAGCGCCAAAATAAACCTCGCCCGGAGGCGCGTTCACGCCCTGGGTGACAAGAATGAACTGGTGGATCAGTTCCTCCATCTTCGTCAGCACCTTTTCTTTGGGCGGAAGGACCGTCTTGCCGTCGGGGATATTAATGGGGCCGCCGGGCAATTGGTCGAGACATTGGTGGAGGATGCGCACGCTCTGCCGCATTTCTTCCATGCGGACGAGGTAACGGTCGTAGCAATCACCCGCCGAGCCGACCGGCACGTCAAATTTCAATTGGTCGTAAATCAGGTAAGGATGCGCCTTGCGCAGATCGTGCTCCACGCCGCTGGCGCGCAGGTTCGGGCCGCTCAGACCGTAGTCGATGGCGGTGTCCTTCGGGATGATTCCGATCTCTTTGGTGCGGTCCACCCAAATGCGGTTCCGGGTCAAAAAGGTCTCCGTCTCGTCAATGTTCACCACGACTTCGTGGAGAAATTTGCGGCATTGATCCGTCCAGCCTGGCGGCAGATCGCGGGCCAGGCCGCCGAGGCGCGTGTAACTAGTGGTGAACCGCGCGCCGGTGAGCGCTTCGCAGAGGTTGTAAATCTTCTCCCGCTCCGTGAAGGTGTGCAGGAAGACGGTCAGCGCGCCCACGTCCATGGCAAAACAACCGACGCCCAGCAAATGCGACGAAATCCGAGCCAGCTCGCAACAGATGACGCGGATGTACTGGCAGCGGGGCGGCAGCGCCTGGTCAATGCCGAGGAGCTTTTCGACGGCCAGCGCATAGGCGACGTTGTTGGCCAGCGGCGCCAGGTAATCCAGCCGGTCTGTGTAAGGGATGAACTGCGTGTAAGTCATGTTCTCGGCGATCTTCTCGTCGCCGCGATGCAGGTATCCCACCTCGGGAGTTGCCTTGGTGATGATTTCACCGTCGAGTTCCAGGACGATGCGGAGCACGCCGTGCGTGGACGGATGCGACGGCCCCATGTTGAGAACCATCTTCTCGCCCTGCAAGTCCTGAAGCTCCTCTCCCAATGGCGGCGTCGGTGGTGACAAAGCTTGCGCCGCCTCCGCCGCTCGCGCGGCTGGCTCACGAAATTGTATGTCTTGGACGTTGGCCACAGGATTATTCGCCTAAAACGAGAACAGTTGCGGCGACGGCCGCGCCCGCCAAAACGGCGGCTCCCGCCAGAACACCCAAGCAACCGCTTTTCTTCGGCAAAGCCGCGAATCTGTCGGGAGCCTGCACACGAAGTCGTTGTTCCCATGCTTCGATGATTTGCTTCGCCTCCGCCAAACCGGTTCCCGGCACGGCTTTGCGATAGAGTTTGATCGCCTGAATCTTGTTGCCGGCAAGAATCTCCGCTTCAAGCCTCTGCCGCTGCTCTTGGATCAATTGAGTCTCCATACTGCCGCCCTTTTTCGGCGGGGCGTCGCATTCCCCGGCAGGCTGGGCGCGGAGTTGCCGTTCCCATTCTTCGACGATCTGCTTCGCCTCCGCCAAACCGGCTCCCGGCACGGCTTCGCGATAGAGTTTGATCGCCTGGAACTCATTGCCGGCGCGAATCTCGGCCTCAATCGCTTGCCGATCCTGATGACTCAGTTGGGTCATAAGCAGTTTTTACGAATCGAGTGTTCGCCTCCGCGGTTCGCGTGCCATCGCGTCTTTGCCACCGGCCACCGTCACAAACGGCCCGCCTTCCAGCGGCGCGGGCCTGGTAAAGGCCATGTCCGGCAGATCGGTTGGCTTCCCGGCCAGCGGAAAGTCTTTGCGGAGCGGAAAATAGGGATAGCCCTCCCACATCAGGATGCGGCGCAGGTCGGGATGGCCGCGGAAGCGGAGGCCCATCATGTCGTAAATCTCGCGTTCGTGCCAGTTGGCCGTGCGCCAGACAGCCGTCACCGTCGGCAATTCGGATTTCTCTTCGCTGACGTGAGTTTTGAGCCGCAGGTGACAGTGGTGCGCCAGGCCATAGAGCTCATGAACCACCGTCCAGCGCGGGTCTTGGCCGTAGTTATCCACGCTGCTGATGTCGATCAGGTAATCGAAGCCGAGATCCTTCTTGGCGACAGCACAGACCTGGGCGATCTGCTCCGCATCGGAAAGCGTGAGAGTGATTTCGCCGCGAAATTCCGTCGGGGCGGAAATCAGGTTGCCGAACCGGGCGGCAATTTTTGCGGCAAGATCAAGAGCGGTCATCTGTCGTCAGGGATTCTTGAAGTTGGCCGTGCGCGATCAGACGGCACGTTTCTGGTGGGCGATCACCGGTTCTTTGGCGATTTTGTTTTGCATTTTAATCAAAGCATCCAGCAGGGCCTCCGGGCGCGGCGGACAGCCGGCCACATAGACGTCCACCGGGAGGATGTTGTCCACCCCCTGCAAAACGGCGTAGCTGCGGTACATGCCCCCTGTGGACGCGCAGGCTCCCATGGCAATGACCCACTTGGGCTCGGCCATCTGGTCATAAATCCGCTTCACGATCAGGGCCATTTTATAGGTCACAGTGCCGGCTACGATCATCAGATCGGATTGGCGCGGGGAAAAACGCATTACTTCCGAACCGAAGCGGGAGATATCAAAACGGCTGGCTCCGGCGGCCATTAATTCGATGGCGCAGCAGGCCAATCCCATGGGCATGGGCCAGAGAGAATTCTTGCGAAACCAGTTCAGCGCCGCGTCGAGCCGGGTCACGATGGCGTCTCCCTCGATCTTTGAATCATAGCCGATCTCGGTGTTGGTACGCATAACGTCCGGTGGGGTCTGACCCCTAATTGAGGGCAAACTAAGCACGGGGTCAGCAGCGAGGCAAGTGAATTTGTGAAATTTTTCACAAGCAGAACTCCAACCTGAAATCAGCGGCGGCGGAGCCAAAAAAGTGGCTTTAAATCGCAGGGCAGACCGGAATTTGCCGGGGTGCAGGCGAGAATAGCCGTTGCGTTTGAAGCGGTCGGACTGCCTCCGGGTTTCCCATCCGAGTTTCCATACTTGACTAAGCAATTCACCTCCACAATATTTCCGGGCTATTTTCGTTTACTCGAGTTGGCAGAAATGCGTCCAAATAACGTATGGCGAAACTGAAGGTTAAGAAACCACCTTCCAAAGCTGGCGCGCGCAAAGCCGCTCCTGCACGGCCAGAGTCCGCCCCCAGGCCGGTGGGCAGGCCCCCGGCAAAAGATGCCCCTAGCCCTGTTGTGCCCCGACGCCGTCTCGCTCTGGAAATCCTGGCCAGGCGAGAGGCCAACGGCGAAACCCCTTTTCCCAAAAACAAAGATACCTTGACAGCGCTTAGCACTACCCCGTCCGAACCGATCAAGAGCCAGTCTGGCATGGATCTGACCGAAAAAATCAAAGAATTAGTCAGACTGGCTCAGGAACAGGGTTACTTGACCTACAGTGACATCAATGACGCCCTGCCGGACAGCATCGTCACGCCTGAAGATTTGGATGAGATTTACATCAAACTCCGCAACCTGGAGGTGGAAATTGTCGATCAGGCCGAGGTGGACCGGGTCAAACAGCCCGAGCCCGAAGAGGAGGAGGACAAGTCGCGCCTCGATATTTTGGACGACCCCGTCCGCATGTACCTGAAGCAGATGGGGCAAGTGCCTTTGCTGACACGGGAACAGGAAGTGGAAATCTCCAAGCGCATCGAAGGCGCGGAAAACGAAGTCAAGAAGGTCATTTACGGCTTCGGCTTTGCCGCCAAAGAGCACATCGCGCTGGCCGAAAAACTGATCTCGGAACCGCCCAAGGAACGGTTCGACCGGGTCATTCTCGACAAGAAAATCGAAGGCCGGGAGGACCACCTCAAAGCGCTGCGCAAACTGGTCAAGGAAGTCCGGGCCATCGACCAGATGGTGGATGACAAGTACGCGGAGTGGCAGAATGGGGGCACGAAAACCAGGCGCGACCGACGGCTGGCCGGCTTCAGGAAACTGGACGAAAAGCTGCAAAAAACATTTCCCGGATTCTATTACAAACAGAAGGTCATCGAGGAAATGGCGCTGGTAGCCGACAATATCCACGACAAAATCCAGTTGAGCTGGCGCACGATTCGGGAGTTGGAAACTCAGCGGAAGTCAACCCAGCAACAAAACATCATTCACGCCGAAGAGCGGAAAATCAAAGCCCTCGAGGAATTCGTCCGCATGCCGTATGGCGAGTATTTGAAGACTTACAAGGGATTGCAGCATTTCACGCGGAAGGCGCTCCAGGCGAAAACCGAGATGGTGGAAGCCAATCTTCGCCTCGTCATCTCCATTGCCAAGAAATACACCAATCGAGGCCTTTCCTTTCTCGATTTGATCCAGGAAGGGAACATGGGCTTGATGAAGGCGGTGGAGAAATTTGAATACCGGCGCGGCTACAAATTCTCGACTTACGCCACCTGGTGGATCCGCCAGGCCATCACCCGGTCCATCGCCGATCAAGCCCGCACCATCCGCATCCCCGTGCATATGATCGAAACCATCAACAAGCTGATGCGGGTCCAGAAACAACTGGTGCAGGACTTCGGCCGGGAGGCGACTCCAGAAGAGATCGCCGACGAAATGCAGATACCCGTTGACCGGGTCCGCACCGTGATGAAGATGGCCCAGCAACCCATTTCCCTGCAATCACCGGTCGGAGACAGCGAAGATACGAACTTTGGCGATTTCATTGAGGATAAAGCCGCCGAAAGCCCTTCTGACATGACGAGCTATAGTCTGCTCAAGGACAAACTCGGCGACGTGCTGACCAGCTTGACCGAACGGGAACGGAAAGTGTTGGAGTTGCGGTTCGGGCTGGGGGATGGTTATTCACGCACTTTGGAGGAAGTGGGCAAGCAATTCAAAGTGACCCGCGAGCGGATTCGTCAAATCGAAGCCAAAGCCCTTCGCAAAATGCGGCATCCGACGCGCATCCGCCAGTTGCAGGGATTCCTGGAGAGCGAAGAAGTGGAATCGGCCTGACCGCAGGACGGGGGGCCGCCCGATTCAAGCTGTCAGGCCGAGGTGCAAGCGGATGGCCGCGTTGAAATCCTTCAAACTGAACGGTTTCTTGATCAAGGGCGGGCGCTGGGCGCCCAGTTTGGCCAGCGCCTCTTCCAGTTTAATGTCGGGGTCTCCGCTGACGAGGATGACCCGAATATTCGCGTCGAGCTTGCGAATGTTTTCGTACAGCTCGAGGCCGTTCATTTTCGGCATGGTGATGTCCGAGACAACCAGGGCCAGGTCTTTGCAGTGCTTCTGAAAGAGCTTGAGTCCTTCGCTGCCGTCTTGGGCGACATAGACATCCAATTGCGACTTTTGCAGGCAAGCTTTGATGACTTCGCGCACCATGGGATCATCTTCCACCAGCAGGACTTTAGTGCCGCCGCGGTGCAGGCCGGGTGAACCTGCTGAGGGCCGCGGCCCCGGCTGAGCTTGGGGATGATCCTCGGGAGCCTTCGTGACGGGCAGCCAGATCGTGACCGTCGTTCCGGCATCTTCGGCGCTTTCCAGAAGCAATTGTCCGCCATGCAGCTTAACCACACTATGAACAATGGTCAGGCCCAAACCCGTGCCGGGACTGTTGCTGCGCGTGGTAAAAAAGGGTTCGCAGGCTCGTTTCAAAGTGCTTTCGGACATGCCGAAGCCGTTGTCGCGAACCAGAAGTTGCACGACGCTCGTATCAGCCAGGCTCAACCGGTCTGCTTCCTCGGCGGTGAGTGTTCCCGGCTGGAGTGAGATTGCGAGCGTGCCCCCGGTGGCCAGCGCAAATCGGACATTGCTCAGCAATTGCCGAAACACGTTCAGCCATTGGTTCTCGTCCAGGACCAAGACGCAGGGATGGAGCGTTTGGTTGACCGTCACCTGGGCCGTCGCCGGCAGAGATTCCTGCCAGGTTTTAATGGCGCGTCCAGCCAGTTGGGCAAAATCGCACAGCTTAGGGGCAAAACGTCGTTGCGGGCGAACGGCCAGCAAAATCGAATCGACGAAGTTCTCGGTTCGCCGGGCGGCCGTTTCCAGGGTTGTGGCATACTGTGCCGCCGAAGAATCCGGCGGCACCTCTTCTTTGATGAGAGTCACGTAACCGAGCAGCGGAACCAGAAAATTGTTAAAGTCGTGCGCCAGTCGTCCCACGACGGCTTTCAGCGATTCCAACCGCTCATCCCGTTCCCGCAAGACAGGGTCCAGAGCACACGGTCTTTGCTCCCGGACGCCAGGGGAGACAGCAGTGATCATGGTTCAGGAGGGATCACTGCCGGTAATTGAGCGTGCGATGGACCTCCATCAGCAACTGGTCCAGCGGCAGGGTTTTGCTGACGTAACCGGAGGCGCCTTTCTGGAGCGCCTCCTGCAATAGTTCTTCCTCGAAACCAATCCCTGTCATGATGATGACGGGAAGATTCGGATGGGCTGCTTTCAGTTCGGCCAATAATTCCAGGCCATCTGAATCCGCCAGCACCACATCGAGGATGACCAAATGCAACTTAATCTCGTCCTCGTTGGCCAAACGCAGGGCGTCCTGGCCATTGGCGGCCGTGGTGACAAGATAACCTCGCTTTTTGAAATACGATTCCAGCAACTCACGAATCGGGGCTTCGTCATCGACCACCAGAATATGCTGCTTCATAAGTCACCATTCATAAGCCGCTTCGCGCACAATTGCAATGAGAACATTGTCATGATTGCCTGCACGGCAGGGCTGATTCAATGGTGCGAAAGGAGCGCGGGCAGCTTGCCCGCTCGGCGTT
>ERZ1292640.826-Hain-H43-02um-R1-826-length-25717-cov-7_pt1 | contig 25717 bp, 20 predicted proteins | sample MGYA00564404_ERZ1292640 | MGnify/ENA primary metagenome ERZ1292640 (study PRJEB36523, sample SAMEA6512636) | groundwater metagenome | collected 2019-01-08 | study: AquaDiva: Metagenomics assemblies of 32 groundwater samples | reverse complement strand
GTGATGATCACTTCACCTTCAATAGCTTGGCTCACGCCAAGCATTGGCCCTGGATTTTTATCGTTGGGCGCGGCTATACGCAGCAGAGATTTCCAGACAATTGAACGCATCATTTACGAGAATAAAAGAAACAAGTTACGAGTATCAAAGCAACAAGCGGGGAATGGCCGTTGATCTCCTGACAAATTCGGTCGAGCGCCCCTGCTGCGCTTCTCCGCTCAAGGCGGGGCGGCAATGCTAAGGTGCCGTTCACACGTGCCAACCTTCCTGTCGGAACGACTTGGGCCGCGCTTCCCTGTTCCAGCACGGCAGGCAGGCGGCGGTCGCTCAGCTTGGTCTAGCCCGCTCGACCGCCCGCCGTGGAACTGACCATCCACTGAAAGGAGAGCACATGAAGACAGCACCGAATACCACGAGATTGTTCGCAGCCATTCGCACCTTCCTTTTCGGCCGAAAAGAGAAGAAGACCTCTTTCGATCCACAGATCTATCAGCGGATCATCGAAGACATAATCCGTGATGACCCCACCCGTTATCGCTATTTCGTGACTGGCCCAGTATCTCAGGAATGGGCCTTTGACTTTTTGCACGCGCACACCGTGAAAAACGATTCGCCCGAGATGCCCATTCAGCACGAAATAGCTGATGAGATGATTGCTATTTTTGAGAAGCTTCGAGTGTTGGGTTTTCCTCCTGTTGATAAAACTAAAGGCTCTTCCGCCGGGACGGACGAGTTTTGGTCCAAGCGGTCCCGTGCCGCCAAAACAATGGCGGACGTGGAGCGGATGTTTGTGTTTGAGGAGACGGACGAGTTTGGGTCCAATCTGTCCCGTTGCGCCCTCACGATGAGATTGTGGTCATATTATGCAAAGCCTCTTCGTTGGACGGGCGGAACTTATTGCTATGGAAGCCACCAGGGGCCGCCCGGCCCCTGGGAGTGGCGGATTCTTCGTTGGACGGGCGGAACTTATTACTATGCGAGGGCAACAGGAGATAAGCTTGATCCAGTAATCGTAATGAAAATCGATCCCGAACAGTTGCCGGTGGTCGTCTCACTTCGGATGACGGAAGTCGGCCAAGATGTTGTACGGATGGCGTCTGAGCATAAGTGTGAGATGCGCCGGCAAAAGGGTGTATTCGCTGTTGTTTTGGCTTATCTGGTTCTTGTTTACTTCTGCTCGCGCTAACGCCGAACCAAGACACGAGGTTGGCTGCGCTCGGTTTTTCAGACAATGGCGCTAGAATCATTCCCGCACGCACCCAATTGAGTTATGGCGGGTTTTGATTCGCGGCGAGGGTCAAAGGAACCGTCAGTCAAGCTGGCGCAACCTCGCGCCGTTCGCGCAGGTTGAACTGGCGCTGAAGCTGGAGCGGCTCTTTGCGGCGAGGATGATTCAACCGTTGGCACGCCAACCCAGCCACTTCACCCGTTGAATGCATGGCCAACCTGGCGTACATGATCTCAATGCAAAGAAACAAAGCCGGAAGACCGACACGCAAAACCGAAAAGGTCCTGCAAAAGCTGGATGAACTGCTGCGCCTTGGCCTTTCAATGGCCGGCGCTGCGCGTGGAGCCGGTATCAGCCCCAGCACCCTTTACAACTGGATCGAAGACGATCCGAGAGTCGAGGCGCTGGCAAATGCCGCCGTGGCCGCTGCCGAGGAACAGTTGGTCAAACTCGCCCTGGAAGGCGCCAAGAAAGACGGGCGGATAGCCGCCATCATGCTTTCGAAGCGCTTCCCCGAAAGCTGGGGGGAGCATTCGCACATTAGCGGCAGGGTTGACCACTTCCACGCCCACAGAATGCTGCCTGGCGAGTTCTTGGAGGGGATGGCGGCGGCAAGGAGACTCCGGGACGAGAGTGTCCAGGACGATCATGCCCGCGAGCGTTGGCTTGAGGCCGGGAATTGATGCCTTTTTTGGAGCATCCCCGCACGCGAAGCCAGCAGACTGGCAGTCTGCGACTCAAGCGATGGTTACTTTATGGTTACTTTCTGAGCATCGTTTTGGACGAGCCGGCAAACGCCATAAAAAGCCGCAAAGCGTACCCGTTCAAAAAGGTGATATTGATCAAACCACTGTGAAACAAGGCGTTTTGCGGGTTTTTCTGCTGGAAAAACGATGGTGGTAGGAGATGGATTCGAGCCGGCGTAGGCGTGAGCCGACTGCTCACGCGCGTGAAAATCACTCAATTCGTGTGAAAAACACAACGCCGGGCAGGTCTGATTGATTTTAGTGCCAGCCTTGGTTTGATCTCAATAACGCGTCATTAAAGGGTGTAAAGCCGTTTCATTTCAGTGATTGGGCCTCAGACACCGGGAGCAGGACCGTTGTGCCCGTCTGCGGCGCCGCGCTTGGCATCGCCTATGCTTAAATTCGAGTTCGCCAGGCTTCCAACAGTGCAGCTTAGAGGCATGGTTTTTAAAAAGCACAGAATTGCTTATGAAACGCAAGGTTTGTTCTCTATCCTTTCTACTCCTATTTTGCGCCGTCATTGCTCTCCCCGCCGTAAGTCGGGCGAACCCACCGGTGGCGGCTGTTTCCGTGGCGGACCCGTCTGTTGCGAAAAGCGTGTCCGCCAGGGGCGACTCGATGGCTTTGTCACTCACGCCGGACGGCGTCTTTGTGCTCTTTGCCAGCACCGCCAACAACCTGGTGACGAAAGACCACAACGCCGGTTTCGCCGATATTTTCCTGCGCAACCGCACCAACGGCACTGTCGCCCTGGTGAGCGTCAACGCCAGTAGGACGAGCGGTGGCAACGGCCACTCGCCCTATGCAAGTGTCACGCCCGACGGCAGATATGTGGTCTTCGCGAGCGACGCGAGCGACTTGGTCACCAACGACCTGAACCAAGCCGGCGATGTGTTCGTGCGCGACATGACGGCTGGAACCACATTGCGCGTGAGCGTGAACCGGCAGGGCACCGGCAGCGGCAACGGTCCATCCTCCAGCCCCATCATCACGCCGGATGGGCGCTACGTCGCGTTCGTCAGCGCGGCCAGCGACTTGGTGGACGGGGATACGAACGGTATCCCGGATGTGTTCGTTCGCGATCTCCAGACCGGTGCCACCACGCTGGTAAGCGCCCAGGCGCGGACCGGCTATGGCGGCTCAGCCAGTTCGTCCGATTCCCCTGCCATGACGCCGGACGGACGGTTCGTAGCGTTCACCAGCACGGCCTCGAATCTTGTGCCCGGTTCGCCAACCCTTTACCAGGAAGTCTATGTGCGCGATCTCGCGCTCGGACAGACGATTTGGGTGAGCACCAATGTCACCACCGCGTCGCCACGGATTTCCTACAGTCCGGTCTTGTCCGACGACGGGCGCTTCGTGGCCTTCAAGACCTCGGCCGCCGACAAGTTCCTGGTGCTGCGGCGTGATCTGCAAAGCGCCGCTCTCGACGTTATTTCAACCAACGCCGCCGGCTTCGAGCCTCCTTGGGGGGATGTTTACGGACCGGAAATGAGTTCCGACGGACGGCATGTGGCTTTTTCCGGCGCCTCTACCACGGCCAACACCAGTTCTATCTGGCTCTGGGACGGGCAAACCAAGACCACCTTTCTGGTCAGCGCGAATCTGCTGGGCCAGCCCAGTGCTGATGGCCTGTGCGACGCCCCGGCTCTCACGCCCGATGGGCGATTTGTGGCCTTTGTGAGCAGTGGCACGGATTTGGTGACCAATGAAGTCAATGGCGAGTTCCAGGTTTATGTTCGTGACATGCAGTCAGGCGTCACCAAACTCGTAACGCCGGACTCTAATGGAGTCGCTTTCGGCAACGCCGAAGGTGCGGTCCCCGTCCTCACGCCCGACGGGCGCTTCGTGCTCTTCGACAGCCGGAGCGACGCCTTCGTGGGCGATGACCAAAATGACGCCTACGACGTGTTCGTGCGGGATACGGCTGCTGAGACAACGGAATTGGTCTCGCGCCGACAACCTGGCGCGCCAGCCAATACCGGCAACAGCTTCAGCTCTATCTCTGGTAATGCCGTGAGTGCCGATGGTCGCTATGTGGTGTTCGAGAGCTGGGCCAGTGATTTGGTGCCGGGCGACACCAACGACTTCCAAGACGCTTTCATTCACGACGTGCAGACGGGCACGAACGGGCTGGTGAGCGTCAACGCCCTCGGCAGCGGCAGCGCCAACGGTCCTTCGCTCAACCCCTCCATCAGCGCCAACGGCCGCTACGTCGTGTTCACCAGCACAGCCGAGAATCTGGTGGCCAACGACACGAACAAGCTGGAGGATGTCTTCGTGCGAGACCTCGCCGCGGGCACGACCCTGCTCGTCGCTGTCGGCACCAGCGGAGCAAGTGCTGACCGGGCTTCCTCGTCGCCGTCGATCAGCGCGGATGGCCGCTGGGTCGCCTTCCAAAGCGCGCCCCGCAGGTCAGCCTTCAACAACATATTTGTCTGCGACCTGGCCACCAGCACCACCACGCTGGTCAGCACGAATTTCCCGAGTGACATCGGCAACACCAGAAGCTGCATCACACCGATCATCAGCCCCGATGGGCGGTTCGTGGCCTTTCAGAGAACCAGCACCGCCCCCGGCACGACTGTCATCGTTAAGGATCTTCAGACCGGTTTTATCACAGCGATGGGCACGAATGCCACGTCCGTGGCGTTCAGCGGCAACAGCCGGTTTTTCGCCGCGGTCTGCGGTGTCGGCGTAACAGAGCTTGTCGGAATAGCCGTCACGACGAACAAGCAACTGCTGGTAACGGACCTGCTTCAAAGAACCAACACCGCGCTGGTGCTCGGGCCCGGCGCGTCTTCCAATAGATCAGGGCCATCGCTGAGCGCGGACGGTCGCTTTGCAGCGTTCTCCTTTGCTGCGGCGTCCTCCCCTGGCGCGCTGGCCGGCGCCGATATGAACAATGCCGAAGATATCTTCGTGTATGAAGTCCCAACCGGCAACCTGACACTGGTCAGCGCCAATCAAACGGGCACCGCCACCGGCAACGGACGGTCTTACTGGCCGCAGATCAGCGCTGACGGCCGCCACGTTGCTTTCCGCAGCGCCGCCAGTGACCTGACGCCGGGCGACACCAACGGCAGCGACGACATCTTCCTGTTTGATCGTGTGACCGGGCAGACGACGCTGCTGAGCCACCGCCTGGACAGCCTGGCGGCCGCCAATGCAATGTCGTTGGGACTCGCGATGGCGACGGAAGCAAAGCTGGTTGTTTTCAACAGCGCCGCGAGCGACCTGGTGAACGGGGATTACAATGAAACCGTGGATGTATTCGCCATCGGGTTTGAGCAGACTGTGCTGTTGGATTCCGATCAGGACGGCTTGGACGACTCTTGGGAGTTGGCTTATTTCAGCAATCTCCCGCACAACGGCTCGGCTGACTCCGACGGCGACGGGTTGACCGACGCGGCGGAATACCGGGCCGGCACCAATCCAACCGACCCCGCGTTGGCGCTCAACCTAGCGGGCGTGGCGCTCGCGGCTGGGCAAACCAGGATCAGTTGGACGGCCGCGCCGGGCCGGTCTTATCGCGCTCAATACAAGGACGCTCTTAATGAACCGAACTGGCATGACCTGCCGGGTCCGGTAACAGTCGTCGGTTCCACGGCGTGGATCTCAGACGCTGCACCTGCGGGAGTGCCGCAGCGGTTCTACCGCCTCGTGGTGGCGGAATAAGTGTCGAAGCAAACTGAAATTCGTTATGAAACCTCTCTCACATCCTATAGATAGAAATCCGCCCCCCGGGCGAGATGGATTCACCTTGGTTGAACTGCTCGTGATCATCGTGGTGATAGCCTTTTTAGTGGCGATCCTCATTCCTGCGCGGGCTGCGACGGGATCGAAGTCCAAGAGTATTCTGTGCTGGAGCAATCTGAGGCAGATCATGAGCGCCATGATGATGTACACTCACGACAATGATAACTTTTTCCCACCGAACCCCGATGACGGCAATGCCACCCCTGGCCACAACTGGTGCGCGGGCCTGGCTCGGCGCGGCCGAGCGGAAGAGTTCAATCCGGATATTCTGAGGGACCCCACCCGATGTCTGCTCACAACTTACCTCAAGACCAATGTGAGCGTGTATCGTTGTGCCGCCGACACGCGGATGGGACGCTATACCGGCGCCGATCCGGCCAAGCAAGGCACTCTGGTTCCGGTGGTCCGATCTATTTCGATGAATCAAGCCGTCGGGACTGATCCCTACTCGCCCAGCTATGGGAAGCTGCCCGTTCACGGGCCGTGGCTCGATAACGCCCATGGCCACACCCGGAACGGAGCATGGCGGACTTACGGCAAGACTTCTCAGGTCGTGGCCCCGATTCCGGCCAAGTTGTGGGTGATCATCGAAGAGGACTCCTACAGCATCAATGACGCCTCGTTTGGCTTGGGAATGAATGTCGCCGAGTGGATTGATTGGCCGAGCACCCTGCACAGCATGGGCGGCGTGATTACTTTTGCGGACGGCCATGTGGAACTTCACCAATGGACGGATGCGCGCACCCGGGTCGTCATACCATACAACGTGGCTCGCAAGCTCGTTCCCGACAGCAAAGATCGGCTCTGGCTCAGCGAACGAACCTCCGCCAGGGCTAATTGACCATCAGGCGGCATGAGGATTTGGCCGTGAGTAGGCTGTCCGCAGCCAAAAGCACAACGATGCGTGAAACGGCCCGGCTGAGGACAGCCGACTCCAAATCTCTGAGAGCGTGTACGGAAATTCCAGACCGTCTGTTCGTCCTCGTTCTCGTCGTCCTCCTCGTCCTCGAAAATGAAGGCAACATCGAGGACGAGGACGAGAACGACGACGAGGACGATGTTCCCAATCGATTCTCCATACACGCTCTCAGAGAGTCAACAGCGCCTCCGCAGTCAAAAGCACTGGCCGCCGCGCCGGGTAGCGCCCGCGTCTCGCGGGCGGAGTTCGGGCTCTCGCCAAAACTGCCTTGCTTTGGAGGCCTGCATCTGGCCCAACGCCGCTATTGGGAATGGCTGTGTGACCAGACCGCGCCATAAACCATTCGTCAGACCGCTCAGGCGAATCTTTGTCATTGAATAGGACGCCGTTGTGTTGCGTCTCAGGAAAGATTCCCCTTTGCCTCGGCGTGTGCGGTTTTTGATCAGACCGCCCCGCGGGCAAAGCGGGGCCGAGAAATAACTTCTGGCAAAGGAAAGGTTGTATATGAAACTCGGTTTTCGGTCGGTGTTTTGGCTGTTTCTGGCTTGCGCTTTCATCGCTATCCCGCCGCTGAGTAATGCAAACCCGTCCCTGGAGGCTGTGTCCACTGCTGATCCGTCCCTGCCGAAAGGAGTGTCCGCCGACGGCGACTCGTTTGCCCTGTCGCTGACCTCGGACGGTGTCTTCGTGCTCTTGGCCAGCACCGCCAACAACTTGGTGCCGAACGATCACAACGCTCCGTTCACCGACATTTTCTTGCGAAACCGCACCAACGGCGCCATAAAGCTGGTGAGCGCCAACGCTGGCGCGACGAGCGGTGGCAACGGAAACTCGGGCTATGCAAGTGTCACGCCCGACGGAAGATATGTGGTCTTCCAGAGCGAGGCGAGCGACTTGATCACCAATGACCTGAACCAGGCCGGCGATGTTTTTGTTCGCGACATGATCGCAGAAACCACGGTGCTCGTGAGCGTCAGCCGGCCGGGCACGGGCAGCGGCAACGGCGCCTCCTCCAGCCCGGTCATCACGCCGGACGGGCGCTATGTGGCGTTTGTCAGTTCGGCCAGCGATTTGGTGGACGACGATACGAATGCCATTCCGGACGTGTTCGTTCGCGATCTGCAGACCGGCCTCACTACGCTGGTCAGCGCCGGGGCAATGAAAGGATTTGGCCGCAACACCAGTTCGTCCGAAGCGCCCGTCATCACACCGGACGGACGGTTCGTGGCCTTCATTAGCACGGCGTCAAATCTGGTGGCCAGTCCCAAGACGGCTAACCAGGAGGTCTATGTGCGGGACCTCGTGCTCGGCCAGACGCTTTGGGCCAGCAGCAACGTGACCGCGACGCCGCAACCGGCTTCCTACAACCCGGTCTTGAGCGACGATGGCCGCTTTGTGGCGTTCAAAACCTACGCCGCCAGCCAGTTCCAATTGTTGCGGCTGGACATTCAGACCGGCGCTCTCGACCTCCTTTCGACCAATGCCGCCGGCCTTTCGCCGCTCGTTCCGGATGCCTTCGGACCGGAAATGAGCGCCGACGGACAGTACGTGGCTTTCTCAAGCCTGGTTACGGCCACCAACACCAGTGCGGTCTGGCTGTGGGATGGGGAAACCAAAACGGCTGATCTGGTGAGCGCGAATTTGCCGGGCCAGCCCGGCGCGGATGGCATCTGCGAAAACCTGTCCATCACGCCCAATGGCCGATACGTGGCTTTCATGAGCAATGGCACCGCTTTGGTGACCAACGCGGTGAATGGCGAGTATCAGGTCTTCGTGCATGACCGGCAATCGGACCTGACGAGACTGGTGACGGCCGATCTTGACGGAGCGGGGTCGGGCAGCGCCGAAAGCTCGGTCCCGATCCTCACGCCGGACGGGCGTTTAGTGCTGTTCGACAGCCGCAGCGACACGTTCGCGCTCGATGACCGAAACGACGCCTACGATGTGTTCGAGCAGGATGCAGTCGCTGACACGGCCGGCTTGGTTTCGGGCCGCGACACCAGCGCGCCGCGCGCCACCGGCAATGGCGTCAGCGTTGTGGCCCGCGATTCCATCAGCGCCGATGGCCGCTATGTCGTGTTCGAGAGCTGGGCCAGCGATTTGGCGCCGGGCGACACCAACGGCTGCCAGGACGTTTTCATCCGCGATCTGGTGGCGGGCACGAACCGGCTCGTGAGCGTCAATCGCTTCGGCAGCGGCAGTGGCAATGGCCCGTCGAGCGTTCCGTTGATCAGCGCCGATGGCCGTTATGTCGTGTTTGTCAGCGCGGCCGAGGATCTGGTGGCCAACGACGCGAATAAACGGGAGGACGTTTTCGCAAGAGACACCGTGGCGGGCGCAACCCTGCTCGCCAGTGTCGGTGTCAATGGATGGAGTGGCAACCGAGCTGCCCTGTCGCCTTCAATCAGCGCGGATGGACGTCGGGTGGTGTTTGAAAGCACGGCCAGCGGTCTGGTGTCCGGCGATGCGGACGTTGACCAAAGCGACATTTTCCTCCACGATCTGACAGCCGGCACGACAACCTTGGTCAGCGTGAATATTTCGGGCGATCCCTTCAGCACCGGCTACTACACCATGCCAACCATCAGTCCGGACGGGCGGTTTGTGGCGTTTCGGAGCAATTCGGGAGCTACGGTCTTCGTCAAGGACCTTCAGAGCGGTTCCTCCACGCCGGTTGCCACCAATATCACGTCATTGAGCTTCAGTGGCAACAGCCGGGTTTTTGCCGCAATCTGTGGAGTACGCGGGTCATCGACGAGCAGGGAGCTTGTCGTGGCAGACCTGCTTCAGGGCACTAACACCTCCCTGGCGCTCATTTCTGGTGCCTCTTCCGGTACCCAAGGCCGGCTGTCGCTGAACGACAACGGCCGATTTGTGGCCTTCACTTACATGAATCCTTCAGGCTTTGGATACGGCTATCTTGTTGCCTCAGATACTAACAATCTCGAAGACGTTTTCCTTTATGACGTCGCTACCGCCAACCTGATGCTGGTAAGCGTCAGCCAAACCGGCATTGCCCCCGGCAATAACCGGTCGAATTGGCCGCGCCTCAGCGCGGATGGCCGCTACCTCGCCTTCCGCAGCGCCGCCGACGACCTGGTGCCCGGTGATGCCAACGGTAAGAAGGACGTTTTCCTGTTCGATCGCTTGACCGGGCAGAAAACGGTCTTGAGCAGCAGCTTCGACGGCATTGCGACCGCCAATGGGATGTCCTTGGGACTCGAAATGACACCGGATGCACGGTTGATTGTTTTTAACAGTGTCGCCACTGACCTTGTGCATGGCGACTTTAACGGCTCAATGGACGTGTTTGCCGTCGGAGTGGAACAGACCGTCCCAACCAACCAACTCCCCGTGATCAAGCTCTCGGACCTGGCACTTACCTCTTCGCGCACCACGGTCAGTTGGACGGTGGTGCCGGGCCGGGCCTATCGCGTTCAATTCAAGGACAGCCTGGATGAACCGGAGTGGCATGACCTAGCGGACCGCGTTCGCGTAGTCGGTTCCACGGCCTCGTACTACGATGCTTCATCCACGGGCCTGAAACAGCGATTTTACCGTCTGCTGTCGGGGGACTAAGTCTCATGTCGAAGTGCTTACAAACCAATGCTTAACCCATTTTCTACCATGAAAACAACTGATCGACGCGGTTTCACTTTTACCGAACTTCTGGTCGTTATCGCCGTCATGGCCGCACTTGCCGGCTTGTTACTGCCCACGCTGGCCAGCAGCAAAGGCCAGGGCGACACGTTGGCCTGCATGAACAACATCAACCGGCTCATCCTGGCCTGGCAACTCTATGCCCATGATAACAACGGACGCCTCGTGATGAACTTTCACGGCGGCACCCCGCCAGGGACCGGAACTGCCCCGTGGACCCAAGGATGGCTGGACTGGAGTTCCGCATCCGCTAACACGAACATTCTCTACCTGGTTGACGAGAGGTACGCCAAGCTGGCGGCGTACATGGAGAAAAACCCCGCCACCTTCAAATGTCCGGCGGACCGATTCTTAAGTCCTCTGCAGAAAAACCGCGGCTGGGCACGGCGGTGCCGAAGCTACTCCGTGAACATCGGCATTGGCGATGGCAACGCGGAAACGGGACCATTTGATTTGATTTACAGGCACATCAAGACTACGCCCCACTTCATTTATCCTGGCGCTGCGGAGACGTGGGTTTTCACCGAAGAGCATCCTGACAGCGTGAATGACCCCGGGTTTTTCAACCCCGTCGCGACCAACTTCGTGGATGTTCCCGGCACCCTTCACAATGGCGCGGCTGGTTTTGCCTTTGCGGACGGCCATTATGAACTCCACAAGTGGAAGGGCGCTTTGGCAAGTAATCCAAGGGCTAGGCGCGTGGTCTTCACAACTATAGTTTTCGGGATTACCGCGCCCGTCGGCGACCCGGACCTGCACTGGCTGAGCTACCGGGCCGGCCGCGCCTCGACCAATTCCTACTGAGCTGGGGCAACCTACTTCTTCTTATCCCACCCCTGGTCCTTGATGATCTGCTCGAGGGCCACTTTCGGATCGAAGCTGTCCGGAATGATTTTGGACTTGGCCAGGTACCGGAAGGTGTCGCGCATATTCCGCACTTCATCCCGCTTCGAGCCGAGCTTTTCGGCGGGCAGTTTCTTCAGGCTATCGACGTATTGGACTGCCATCTGTTCCGCTTTCTGCATGGCGGCTTCTTCCTTCTCATAAACCAATGACTCCATCAGCCGCAGCATTTCCGGCAACGGATCGCCGGCGTTCTTGAGCTTGCTGGCGTCCTGACGGATCGAGGCGGCAATTTCCTTGCGTTTGGCCAGGGTGGCTTCGGTGGTGAGAAAACCGTCCGTGCCGCCGTCGGTGGCGCGCGGCGGCAGTTCGCGATACCAGATATTGCGAAAGCGCATCGTGTTGCCGTGGTCCTGCAAACTGATCGGGCCTTTGGCCGGGAAGGGACCGGCTTTCGTGCGCGTCATGTGTGTCCCCGGACCTTCGAGCATGGTGTGGTCCTGCACGAGGACGCCGTTGACGAAGACGGTCACGTAGCCCGGATCGACCGGCTTGCCGTCCTTGTAGATCGGGCGGCGGAAGACGATGTCATAGACCTGGAACACGCCCGGCGGGCGCACGGCGTTGGCCATGGGCGGACTGATGCCATAATACGCGCCGGCATGGCCGTCGGCGTAGGTCACGTTGTTGTAAGAGTCGAGCACCTGGATTTCGAGCAGGCCCATGAGAAAGATGCCGCTGTTGCCGCGGCCCTGGCTGTCGCCCTTGACCTCCTGGGGCGCAGCCCACTCGATGTGCAACTGGCAGTCGGCAAACTTGTCTTTCGTGCGAATCTCGCCGCTTCCGGGTGCCACCTGCATGACGCCGTTCGTGACCAGCCATTTGGCCGGGCTGCCGTTGCTCGATTCCCACTTCGACAGGTCCGTGCCGTCAAACAGCACAATGGCGTCGGAAGGCGGTTTGCCCGGTTGCTCCGGCGAACTGAACGTGCCGGGCGTGACGATCTTCGGTTGGGGGCGGTTTCCGTCATGAACGGCCCAGGGATGGTGGTCGTCCGGCGCATCGCCATAAAACCGCGGTCCCGAAGAAGCCGCCTGGCCCGCCGCAGCGAGTGAAAGAAATGCAGAAATCGTTGCCAAAGCTGAGGTAATTTTCATGGCTCCAGAATGGCAGCATGGGGCCGGCGGCGTCAATCGCAGAGAGGCGAGGGAATTTTGAACGCTGAGCTTCGAGTGTCGAATGCTTTCCAGTGCGATTCCGGGCCTTCGGCCTATGGACTTTCCGCACGGGTCCGACTACACCGCCCCCCTGAGCGATCCGGAATAGCCGGTTGGCATTGGGGCGCTGATTCGGCCTTTGCTTCACTTGGCTCCGGGAACCGCCGCCGGGGCGCACGTGTAGGTCAGGTCATCGAAATAGACCGTCACGCTGTTGCCATCAATCCACGGTGTGCAAAGGCCGAACCGGTCGAAACTGGCGCCGACGTCCTTGTGGCCGGCCTCCAGGTCGAGCGTGCAGGTCTGGTCGTCCAGGCCGACCGTGATTTGTCCGCAGCCGTTCGCGCCCTCGGGATCATACTTGAGAAACCAATCGTGCGCCTGCCGGTCGGGGTAAATCCGCGGCGCCTTGCTTCCGCCTCCGCCCAGCGCCTTTGCGGCCTCGCCATGCACCCGATAAACCGGATAGAAGAAAAACCCCTCGGACGACGGCCCCTCGATGTTGATGCCGAGATAATCCATCGGGATGGAATGCTGCTGCGACGGGTTGGATTGCATGCTCCAGGTCGAATGGTAAAAGCCGATCGAGGCCGTGCTGTCGCTGACGCCGCGCAGCAGGCTGACCGTGCCGCGAGCGTAAAGGGGCGTCTTGAGCGTCAAAGTTTCAAGCGGATCGCCGTAGCAAGCCATGCGGGCCGGCTCGCGGCAATCGCCTCGGAAAATCAAACCGCCCAGCTCGCCCGGGCTGCGGCCGCCGGCGTGCCGGGTTGGGCTCCAGCCGAAATCAAAGCGCGGCCGGGTGTCGGTGGTCACATAGGTGCGGCGGTTGTTCAGACCGTCCCACTTGGGGTCGGCGCCAAAATCAAACGCCACACCGTTGACGGTCACGTCATCGAGCCACACTTCGCCGGGGCTGTCCCAGGCCTTCAGCACCGGCAGCAGACCGAAGTGAGTGAAGGTGGCTCCGTCCGTGCGGTCCTTCGGAACCAGTTCGCAGCGGGCGATGTCGCCATCCAGGCTGAAGGTCAGCAAACCGCTGCCTTGGGCGCCCTTCGGGTCATAGACGAATTTCCATTCGTGGGCCTGGCCGGCGGGAATCTCCTTGGCCGTGATGCGTTGTCCGCGAATGATTTGGCCGATCACGCCCGCCTCGGCCCGCCAGCGGCTGCTGCAATACTCGACATGGCAATGAAAGACCTCGCCGCGGTCGTTGATGCGGGCGGCCAACGTGTTCGGCGTGCGCCACTCATTCAGCGTGTCCGCATTGAAAAAACCGAGCAGGAAATGGCCGGGGCCGGGAGCAACCCACATCCGGCCTGAGGCCGTCATCGCCGCGTCCAGGTTAAGTGATTGGGGCAGACGATAGCCGTAATAGGCAGCCTCGCCTGCCGGGTTGATCCGACCGCCAATTTCCCCTGGCCGCCCGCCGGCGCGGCTGCTCAAGGGGCTGTAGCCGAAATCCTGGCTGACCGTTTTGGGAGCAAAGTGAGTGGAACGGTTGTTCACGCCCTTCCAGTTGGCGGGTTCACGATCGAAGTTCTCCTCGCGCAACGCCGCACGGGACGGCTCAGCCCAAAACGTCACAGTCGCCGCAAACAGCAGTGCAGCCCACGCGGACGGGCATCGTTGGTTTTGGCTGAGCCTTTCCTTAAACCTTGTCTGTGTAGTGGCGTCTCGGCAGAGCGCCGCTGACTTCTTTTTGGCATAATGGCGGCGCTCTGCCGAGACGCCGCTACGCCGAGGTCCAGGGGCGCCGTGCGCGTCAAAGTGTCGGAGGCCACTCACGACTCGCTACAACGACCACCCGCTCCGGTAGGGCGGATCGATCAGGCCATTTGCTTCGTCGTCGTTGGTGACGCGCATGGTTTGCGCATCCCATTCGAGCAGACGTCCGGTGCGCAGGGCCAGTGCCCCCAGCAGGGCCAGTTCGGTCATCTCGCAGCCGAATTCGATGGGGCAGACGGTGCGGGCGCCGGTCTTGCACGCTTGAGTCCATTCACCGTAGTGATCGGGCACGCGGCGCAAGGTTTTCGGCGGTGGTTGGAAGTCGCGGAATTTGTCCTCGGGCAGCAACAAGCCGCCGTCGAAGCCGCGGTTGCCGAGGAATCGGCCTCCACTGTACGCGGTCATGAGCTGGCCCTTTTCGCCCACAAACAGCAGGCCGGTGCGCGGCATCTGGACTTTGTGATCGAGTTCGACGGGCCGAGGCGGTCTCAGGCCGCCGTCATACCAGTGAAGCTGCAGCGGCGGCAGACCGGCGCGGGCGGGGAATTCCCACGTGACGATGTTCGCGTGGGACTGGCACTCGGGCGTTTCGACTCGCGTGGACATGCCTTCGCACCGGAAGGAGCCGTAGCCGTGAACGCTCCTGGGCGCGCCGAGTTGCAGCTCGTTAAAATAGACGTGGAAGGTGTGGCAGGCCATGTCGCCCACCGTGCCGCCGCCGAAATCCCACCACGGGCGCCATTTCCAAGGATGATACGCCGAGTGATACGGCCGGTAGGGAGCCGGGCCGAGCCAGAGGTCCCAATCCATACCGGGCGGCGGGGTCTGGGCTTCCTTGGGGCGGACCACCGAGCAGGGATAGACGGGGTGATCGCACCAGATGTGCAGCTCGCGCACCGGGCCGATGACGCTGGAATTCAACAGTTCGGTTGTGTTGCGGGCTTCGTCGAGGCCGGAGGACTGTGCGCTCGTCTTCGTGACCAGATGCTTGGCGTTGAGGAGGGCTTGGCGGACCTTGCGCGCCTCACCGACGGTGTGCGTGACAGGTTTCGCGCAATAGACGTGTTTGCCGAGTTTCAAGGCGGCCATCAGGATGACCGCGTGGGTATGGTCCGGCGTGCCGATGATGAGCGCGTCGAAGTTCTGCGCCTCTTTGTCGAACATCTGCCGGAAGTCACGGTAGCGGGTGGCGGTTGGATATTTCTCGAAGACTTTGCCGGCGAGGGTATGGTCCGGGTCGCACAAAGCCACCACGCGCTGGCCCTTGCAGCCTTCGAGGTAATGCTGGCCCATGCCGCCGATGCCGACGGCGGCGATCCTCAGGGTCTCGCCGGGCGTCTGAAATCCTTCGCCACCCAAGACATGACGGGGGACGACGCTTGGCACAAGCCCGCCCAGGGCCGCCACGCCCAAACCATCAGCCAAAAACCTGCGCCGGGAGAGCGCCAGGCTGGCACCGTCGTTCGGGCTTCCTGTTGGGTTCGATTTGCGGTTCAAGTTCATCTGGACAATCTCCTTTCTGAGGGCTGGATGTTTTTCTGCTGCTGATTACGCATTCATTTCTGGCTTGTCGCGATTCCGCCACAGTCGCTGCCGATAATTGGTGGCGGGAATCAGCAGCCACTTTCCACAAAACAGGTTCGTTATCAAGCTCGGATTCGTGGCGCAGCTTCCTTGGCCATCGGGCCACGCATTCCGACCTTGACCCTGAGCGCGGGTAGCGCAGCCGTCCTCGGCGGCGAGTTCCAGCGGCGTTTCGCCCGAGGACTTTGCAGGCCGGCTTTGACTTTCGCAGTTCCTTCTTCTAGCGTCATGGTTCCATGAAGATTATTCGCCATACCGACGCGGATTTTGCCCGGCAATGCGGCAAGCTGACCGCGCCTTCAAGTTTGTTTGATCCGGTGATCGAAGAACGCACTCGCGCCATTGTGGATGCGGTGCGCTCTCGCGGGGATGCCGCACTGCTCGAATTCACCGAACGGTTCGACGGCGCACAGTTGACAGCCGAGCAACTTGCCGTCACGCAGGCGGAGTTGTTCCGGGCTTCGCTCAAGGCGGATGCCGAATTGCGCGCGGCCATCAAGACATCCTCGAGGAACATCGAACGGTTTGCCCGCCACGGCCTGCGAAAGAATTGGTCCGCTCGTAACGCCCAAGGCGCCAAAGTCGGCGAGAAATTCGATCCCTTCCAACGCGTCGGCATTTACATTCCGGGCGGCACTGCGCCTTTGGTCTCGTCAGCCTTGATGACCATCGTGCTCGCGCGCGTGGCTGGCTGCCCGGAGATAGTGGTTTGCACCCCGTGCAACAACACCGGTGAAATTAATGCTGCTTTGCTCTTTGCCATGAACACGGCGGGCGCGACGGAAATCTATCGGCTGGGTGGCGCGCAAGCCATTGCGGCCCTGGCATTTGGCACTCGAATGATTCGGCGAACACAAAAGGTTTTCGGCCCAGGCAACGCTTACGTCGTCGCCGCCAAGCGATTGCTCTTCGGCCATGTCGCCATTGATCTTTTGCCGGGGCCAAGTGAAGTGCTCGTCTTGGCTGACGATACCGCCCCCGCCCGGTTTGTGGCGGCTGATTTGTTGGCGCAGGCCGAGCATGGTTCCGGGCACGAGCGGGTCTGGCTGGTGACACCTTCCGCGCGATTGCTGAAAGCGGTGGAAAGGGAAATCTCCCGGCAGTTGCCCGGGCTTTCGCGACGCCAGTTTATTGAGCGTGCTTTGGCGAATAATGGCTGGCTCATCCAGGTCAAAACGTTGGAGCAGGGGATTGACCTCGTCAACCAACTCGCGCCGGAACATTGCGAAGTGATCACGCGTCGGCCGGCCCAGGTGGGGGAAAGAATCGTGACAGCCGGCGCGATTTTCCTGGGGCCATTTTCGCCCACGGTGCTGGGAGATTATGTGGCAGGTCCAAGCCACGAATTGCCCACCGGCGGCGCCGGCGCCGCCTTTGCCGGATTGACCGTGGACCAGTTTCAACGGCGGACCAGCGTCGTTGAAGCCAATCGTGTTGCGCTCCGCAATTCCCTCCGCACGGTGCGGAAATTTGCCGAGATCGAAGGTTTGGATGCGCACGCCCGCTCGGCCGCAATTCGGTTGGAAGGCCAAGACTCGTCACGACGGTCGCGAGGCAGCAGAACCGCAGGCTGAGAGATCAAGGCAACGTGGCTGCATCAATGCAATCGAGCGCGCGCCGAATCAACCGCAGAGACGCGATGGCCGCGGAGGAAAACCGGCCTGAAGAGGGTCCTGAGCTTTCACTGTATGGTGAGAACCAGCCGCAACGGTGGAAAACCATGATCTCGGCGCTCCTCGCGTCTCGGCGGTTCATCCAGAGCCACAGGAAAGGCATACGGCTTAGCAACAATCTCATTGCCGCCGTTCGGCAATCCATGAAAAATCCGCCATCCGCCATCCGCCATCCGCAATTCTTGATTCGTCCGCTGGTCCGGCGGCTTCATGCTTATGTGCCGGGTGAACAGCCGAAAATCAAAGGCTTGATCAAGCTCAACACCAACGAGAATCCTTATCCGCCTTCACCCAAGGTCCTGGCGGCGGTCAAGAAAGCCGTGGACGACCGGCTCCGGCTCTATCCGAATCCGACCGCCGAGCGTTTGCGGGAGGAATTGGCGAAATTTCACGGGTGCGCGGTCGAGAACATCCTTGTCGGCAATGGCTCAGATGAATTGCTGGCTCTGGCGACTCGGGCGTTCGTGGAGCCGGCTGGCCAGCCGGCCTCCGGAAGGTTGGATTCTGATGTGCGCACGGCCAATCATCGCAGCACTATCCAGTTTCTTGCGCCGAGCTATTCGCTTTACCCGGTGCTGGCGGCCATTCATGGCGCGAGGGAGAAGGCGGTCCCGTTGGGTCAGGACTTTGCCTTGCCTTCAACAACCGCATTGCGTCGCGGAAAGGTCTGGGATTTTCGCGCGGCCTTGACTTACATCACCACCCCCCATGCGCCGAGCGGATGTGGCTATGCGACTGCCGGCTTGGAGGCGCTTTGCCGGGTTCAAAAAGGCGTGATCGTGCTGGACGAAGCCTACGTGGATTTTGCCGAGGAAAACGCGCTGGACTTGGCACTAAGACATCCGCACGTGTTGGTGGCGCGCACGTTTTCCAAGGCTTACTCGCTTTGTTTTCAGCGCGTGGGCTATTTTGTGGGGCCTCCCGGCCTGATCGCTGCCCTGGAGAAAATCAAGGACAGCTACAACGTCAACGGACTCGGCCAGGTGGCGGCGCTGGCCACGCTGGGCGACTTGGAGTATTATCAGGCCAATTTCCGGCTTATTATTCGCACCCGGGAATGGCTCTGCCGGGAGTTGACCGGCTTGAACTGCCAGACTCTGCCGAGCCAGACGAATTTTATCTTTGTCCGGCCACCGCGATTCGCCGCCCAGGTTTGGCTGGATAAACTGCGCGCCCGCCGCATCCTGGTGCGCTGGTTTCCTGACCCTGAAACACGGGATTATCTGCGCATTACTATTGGGACACCTGAAGAAATGGAATCGTTCTTGCGCGCCGCTCGGTCTATTCTTGGATCCTAACCGCTGGAGTCTGCCGGACTTTAGCACAGTCTGCGGCTTTTGATGAAAAATGCTCGCGGCCAGCCAAATACTCATAAGGCAGATTAGACCGGACAAACCTCCCTCAACCTTTTTCTTTCCTCTGGCACGGTTTTAAGGTAAAGGACAGCCGTGTATCTGGAATACTACGGGTTGAGAGAGCCGCCGTTTGATCTGACTCCAAACCCGCGCTTTCTCTTCTTCAGCGCGAAACATCGCGAAGCCTTTAATCATTTGCTTTACGGCATTCGCGAGCGTAAAGGTTTTGTGCAATTGACCGGAGAAGTCGGCGCCGGCAAAACGACGATCTGCCGCGCCATGCTGGAGCAACTGGGCAATCACTACGCGACGGCTTTGATTCTGAACCCAGTGCTGGATGCCGACCAGCTCATGAAGGCCATTGCCATGGAATTCGGGCTGAATGTGAAAGGCCTGGACCGGCTGGAAACCGTGGCGGCGATCAATGAGTTCCTGCTCCAACTGGTCGAGCAACGGCAGGAAGCTGTCCTCATTATCGACGAAGCTCAAGACCTGACCAATGAGCTGCTGGAACAGGTCCGGCTGCTCTCCAATCTCGAAACGGACGACCGCAAACTGCTGCAAATTGTCCTGATGGGCCAAACGGAATTGCGCGACCGTTTGAATGATTTTCGGCTGCGCCAATTGCGCCAGCGCATTACTGTGCGCTACCATCTGCGGCCTTTGCGGCTGGCTGAGGTCGGGCAATATGTGCAGCATCGGCTGGAAATCTCGGGTGCCAAAGGCGCCCCGTATTTCTCAGGCGGAGCTTTGTGGCGAATTTACCGCTATAGCCAGGGCATTCCTCGGCTGGTCAATGCCGTTTGCGACAAATGCCTCCTGGCCGGCTTCGTCCAGCAACGCGATCGCATTGATTACAGCGCGGTTGGGTTGGCCATTCGTGAATTGGAAGGTAAAATTGATCTATGAGTTTAATCAACGACGCTTTAAAACGAGCGAGCAAAACTATGAATACAAATCCACCCCAAGACCCGGAGGGAGCGCCGCTCCAGCCGGCCGAACATCCCAAACGTGCCCCAGGCTCTCTTTCCCGATTGTTAATCGTGATCGTCTGTATCATCGGTTGCGCGGGAGTCGCCTTTGGACTCTTCAAACTCTGGCAAGGCTCCAAAACCAGCGCCGGCGCCTCGGAGACAAATGCCCCGCCCGACCAGCGCATGACCAATGCCGCCGCTCTGGCCAAAGCGGCGCCGGCGTCCGCCCCGGCCAAGACGCCCGCCGGCAGCACTCCGTCCTCCGGCGGCGCCAAGGAAAAACCGAAGAAGGAAACCGCCAAAGCCGATGCCACCAAAGCTCCCGAGCCGAAGCCAGGCGCTGCCGCAAAGCCTGCGCCGGAAGCAGCCGCAGCCAAACCAGCCGCCGCCCCTCCAGCACCGACCGCCACCGCCCTCGCCAAAACCGAAGCTCCAACCGAGTCCAAGCCTGAGCCGGCTGCCAAACCGGAAGCTCCGCCTGCAGCCAAAGCTGAACCCGTGGCCAAGACGGAAGCGCCAGCGCCCGCAAAAGCGGAAAGCCCAACCGCCGCCAAACCTGAGGCAGCCGCCAAGACCGAAGCGCCCAGCGCCCCTGCTGAGTCCGCCGCGGCCAAACCGGCATTTCCCGCGCTCAAATTGCAGGGTATTTATTATCGTCTCTCCAAGCCTTCGGCCATGATTAACGGCCAGACCGTCTATGTAGGCGACCAAGTCAGCGGCGCTCGCGTGGTGGCCATTGACCGGCAAAATGTCACGGTGGAATTGGCCGGTCAGACGAATGTCTTGTCCTACCGTTAGCAGCTTGTCCTGAAGGGAATCCTGCCTTGGCGCTGCTCAAGAAGATCGAAGCCTCGCCGTTGCTGGCGAGGGTGCTGCCTTTTCTAATTTTTGTCGGGCTGACATCCTGCCAGGGTTTGTTTGGCGAAGGCTCGCGCTATTGGGTGTACCTCCTCAAGACCCTGATAGGCGCTGGAATGATCTGGCTGGTTTGGCCATGGATTGAGGAGATGAAATGGAATCTGAGTTGGGAGGCAATCGCGGTCGGCGTGGCGGTTTTTGCCATTTGGGTTGGACTGGATGATCTGTATCCAAAGATTGGAACAGGCGGGGCGCCGTGGAATCCTCACAGCCAGTTCGGAGCCGGCACGGCGTCGGCCTGGTTTTTCATTGGCGTGCGCGTGTTGGGTTCAACCCTCGTCGTGCCTCCGCTCGAAGAAGTTTTCTATCGTTCGTTCTTGTATCGCTACCTTGTGAAGCCGGATTTCCTGAGTATTCCCCTGGGCTATTTCCACTGGACAGCCTTCCTGGTCGCAGCCGCCATTTTCGGTTTTGCCCACTCTGAATGGCTGCCGGGCATCTCATGCGCCTTGGCCTACCAAGGATTAGTCTTGCGCAAAAAGCGGCTGGGTGACGCCATGACCGCGCACGCCGTCACGAATTTCCTCCTTGGCCTTTGGGTGATTTGGAAAGGCGATTGGAAATTCTGGTGAAGCATGAATATTCGCCCTGCCACACACGCGGACCTGCCCGGCATCCTCGACATCTACAACGAGGCCGTGCTCAACACGACCGCCACCTACGACTATGAACCGCGCACTTTTGAGCATCGCCTCGCTTGGTTCGAGGAGCATGACAAGAACAATTATCCGGTCTTCGTCGCTGTGACTGAGGAGGGGAGGATTGCCGGCTGGAGCTCGCTGAATCGTTACCACGACCGCATGGGCTACTGTTTTACGACGGAGAACTCGGTTTACGTCACGGCCGATCTGCGCGGAAAGGGGATCGGCCGACTGCTCCTGCCGCCCTTGATCGAAGCAGCGCGGCGGCTTGGCTTGCATGCGATCTTGGCGGTCATCGACGCGGACAATGCAGCCAGCATTCGGCTGCATGCGTCGTTTGGTTTCATGCGCGTGGGCCATTTCAAGGAGGTGGGCTTCAAGTTCGGTCGCTGGCTGGATGTGGTGTATATGGAGCGGTTGCTCTCGTGCTGTGAAAACCCATTATCGTGACGTGTGCGGCAAGGCCTTCTCTGTGCTGACAAGGCGTGAACGACGAGCATCTTGGCATTGGTCAGTGAGGAGTGAGCAACAAAGGAGCGCGGCCTTCAGGCTGCAGAAACCTTCAAGGATCCAGTCGTTTCGGCTTGGCGGTGAGACTTCCGAATGCTATTCGCTTCTGCCGCCTGAAGGCCGCGTTCCTTACCGCCCGGGCTGGACCTTGGGTTTCAAAATGATGCTCCCATTAGTGACTTCAAGGTTGTCCAGCTTTTGCAGGAGGGCGACAGCATTTGGGTTCCGGACGGCGTTGGCGGCGAGGTTTTCCCGGCTGAGTCTGTCCAGGACCGGCGGCGGAATGGTTTGGCCTTTTATTTCCAGCGATTGCAGGTGGACAACCAGCGCGCCGTTTTCGAGCGACGCTTTCAAGCCGGCCAACCCGTTCAGGTAACGCCCTTTAAAGGAATTGAGGCCCAATTGTTCCACAGGGATGCTGACCTGGGCTTTGATCTGGTCTTGCTCGATCGTGACCGAGAATTGGTCTTGGTACTGCCGCAGTTGGGGTTCATTTGCGATCAGCGCATTGATGTCTGCGCCGGACAAGGCTAGCGGCTCGGTCTCCTTTTGGCTTTCCAGCGCGGCTTTGAACTGTTCGAGCCGCGCTTGCAGGCGGGCCAATTCGTTGGTGGAGAGGCCGGTTTTCGGCAAGGATGCCGGGCGGGTCTCGGTGTAAGCATTCAGCACGGTTTTCATGGCGTAACGCGCGCCAAAGTAGAGGGCAACGGCCCCCAAAATAAAAAGAATCGCCGCCGTCAGACAGCCATAGAAAAAACAACCGCGCCCTTTGCTTTTAGGTGTTTCTGGATCGCTCATGTTCGTCCTTCGTCATTGGCTTTGCCGTGGAGTCTGCCGGAGAAGGACCGGAGTCACAACGCTAAAAAAGGCTGAAGAAGGCTGAACTGATTGGGCCGTGTGATCGAAGATGCAGCAATCTGCCCCGTCGTCGGCGCTTTTCACTTTCGCATCACGCCCGCTTGCCGCATGGTTGTGGCATGTCAGGTATCATTGCCATTGTCGGCCGCCCGAATGTCGGCAAATCCGCCATCTTCAATCGGATTGCCGGCAAACGCATTGCCATTGTCCATGATGAACCGGGGGTGACACGCGACCGGATCAGCGCTGAGGTCGAGTGGCGCGGGCAGCCGTTCACGCTGGTGGACACGGGCGGGATCGGTTTGTTGCGCGGCGAAAAAGCAAAAGACGCCATCATCCAGGCCGCGCTTGCGCAAGTCGAGTTGGCGATCGAAGCCGCTCACGTCATCATTCTGGCGACAAACGTGCAGGAGGGGACCGTGCCGCTGGACCGCGAAGTGGCGGAACGATTGCGCACCTCGGGCAAGCCCGTCCTGGTCGCGGTCAACAAAGTCGATCACCATCGGATCGAAAGCGGAGCCATGGAATTTGCGGAGCTGGGCTTCGAGAAAATCTTTCCGGTCAGCGCTATTCACGGATTGGGCTTCGAGCCGCTCATGGATGCCGCCCTGGCCTTGCTCCCGCCTTTGACGGAGGACGGCGCTCTCGGATCAACTGGCGAACCTGCCACGCGCCAAGCTCAATCTTCAACGCTAAAACTGGCTGTCATCGGCCGGCCCAACGTGGGCAAATCTTCCCTCATCAATGCCCTCACCCAATCCGAGCGGGTCATTGTCAGTCCCATTCCGGGGACGACGCGTGACGCGGTGGATGTGCCGTTCGAGGTCGAAACGGAAGGCGTGCGCCAGCGTTACATCTTGATCGATACGGCCGGGGTGCGCCAGGAGCGGCGCATGGACAGTTCCCTCGAGTTCTTCAGCCTTAAACGGACGGAAGCTTCCATCGCCCGCTGCGACCTGGCCATTCTGGTGCTGGATGCCGAAGCGGGCATTACGGCGCATGACAAGAAAGTAGCCGGGAAAATCGTCGAGGAGAAGAAAGCCTGCGTGGTCGTGATCAACAAATGGGACCTGGTGGGAGCAAACGTGGTGCAAGCCCGCAAAGAGGAGATCGACCGGCGCCGGCAAAAGGAATCACGCGTGCGCGGGCGGGAGAAGAAAATGACGACGCTGGCCGAGTTTGGCCAATGGGTGCAGGAGCATTTGTTTTTCCTCGATTATGCGCCGGTGATTTTCACCTCCGCCACGTCCGGTTTTCACCTGGATCGCTTGCTGGAAGCGGTGCGGTACGTGGCGTCGCAATTGAAGCAAAGGATTCCCACGGCCCTGCTCAATCGCACGCTGAACGATGCCGTCGAGCGCCGGCAGCCGGTCAGCTCGGCCGGGCACCGGCTGAAGTTCTTTTACGCCACGCAAGTGAGCCTGGCGCCGCCCACGATCCTGCTCTTTGTCAACCGCGACGAACTGTTCTCGGACCAGTATGGAAAGTATCTGGCGGGCGAGTTGCGGCGGGCCTTTGGATTTGAAGGCTGCCCCATCGTCCTGGTGCCGAAGCCCCGGTCTAAAACGGTGGAACCGATTCGCCGCCGGAGGAGGCGATCCAATTGAACCGCAGAGACGCGATGGACGCTGAGAGGAATGAACCGGAGCCAATCCGGATTCGGTCACTGAACGGTGAATGGCTGCCGACTGACCCGCGACCCAATCTTCTCTGCGTCGATCGCGTCTCTGCGGTTTCTTTCCGGCGGCCCTTACGGCATAGCTAAGCCGGCGCGCTTCCTCCAAAAGTGCGTCTGAGGCACTCGAGGCTGCGGCTGGCGATCACTTCCGGTCCTTCGTCGAAATTGAAGACTTCGACCGAGACAAAGCCTTGATACCCGACCTCTTGAAGCGCGGCGGAAATGGGACGGAAATCGACGTCGCCAAAGCCCGGCCCTTTCAGGTTCTTATCGTTGGCATGAAAATAGGCAAAGTGCGGCCACGATTCGCGGATGATTTGCGGGATCGGCTTGGACTCGGAGCACATCGCCTTCACATCGAGAATGATTTTGAAGTGGGGCGTGTGCAGTTGCTGGACGAACTCAATGGCTTGGGCGGCGGTGTTGATGAAGTTGGTTTCGCTGGGCGCCAATGGCTCAAAGCAAATCGTGATTTCGCGCTGTTCAGCCCGCATGACCGGCTCGCGAAACACCGCCGTGGCCCAATCCCAAGCCTGCTCAAAGGAAACGCCATCCATGAGATTGCGCTGTTTTGGGGAGCCGACCACGATGCTTTTTCCGCCGAGATCGGCGCAGAAATCGACCAGGTGACTGAAGTATTTAGACGTCTTGTCGCGCACGGCGGAGTCCGGATGCGTCAGGTACATGCCTTCGGCCTGGACCAGCACCCAATGAATTCCGGAGAGGACGAGGCCGCTGCGGCGCGCCAATTCGCGAATCCGTTGCCGTTCCGAGTCGGAAATGTCGGTCACATATTTGGCGATGGTGAAGGGGGCGATTTCGACGGCGTCGTAGCCAACCTTGGCCGCGTAGCTGAAGGTGTCCTCCAGCTTCCAGCCTTGGAAGATTTCGTTGCAGATGGCGAATTTCATTGGCCGTCGAGCTTGCCGCAGAGAGGCCGGCAGTTCAAGGCGCGGTTTTGAGCGGCCGCACTTTCAGAGCTGAAAGCTGCAAGCGGAAGGGCCGCGAAGAACCGCAAAAGGCTCAAAAATTCGCGCAAAATGCGTGAAAATCACTCATATCTTGGCCGAGGACAGTGTCAGCAGGCACCCTGCCGTTCTTCGTGACGCGTCATGGTTCATTATGCTGTAGCAGCCGACGTAAGGAGGCTCTGAAATCCGCAATCCGCAATCCGCAATTGAAATGAGCCTCCTTACGTCGGCTGCTACCAGGTTTATAGGAAAGGAAGCCGTTTGAGGAGAGGTGTCGTGGGATCGGGTATGGGGCACTGACCCGAATTGTCACAAGGTCTTACGCCGCTGCCGGTTTCATGCCTTCGGCTTGGGCGAAGGTCGTTGTATGCCGGATCGTCCGACACGCTCGGCATTGATATTGCTAAATAGAAGGTTGCTGAAGTGGCAATGAAATATGAAACCGGCCATGTCCAGGC
>ERZ1292640.823-Hain-H43-02um-R1-823-length-25752-cov-8_pt1 | contig 25752 bp, 24 predicted proteins | sample MGYA00564404_ERZ1292640 | MGnify/ENA primary metagenome ERZ1292640 (study PRJEB36523, sample SAMEA6512636) | groundwater metagenome | collected 2019-01-08 | study: AquaDiva: Metagenomics assemblies of 32 groundwater samples | reverse complement strand
GGCGCCGCCAGCCAAAACCCCCTGCTGAAAAACCTACCCGTTCTATGCAGAATCATTATTGACAACTCTTGAAAGAGATTTGAACTGAGAATCAACCACATTGTTTGAGAAACGAAGAATGAAAAACCAAAAGAGAATCCGATTCCTTGTAGTTGTTCCCTTGCTCCTGACTGCCGCGGCGCTCGTCGGGCCGCGTGAGGGGTATGGCTTGGTCACCGGCAAAACCCAGCACATTTTCATGGGCCATCCCAAGGCAGTTCATCGCGCCATGAACCTCGGCTGAAGTGGAGGGCGAGTCCCGGCAGCCACGTTGGTCGTCAGGGTGAGCAGTGATTGTAGCTCCTGCCATACTTGAGCCAGAACTTGCTCGGCAAAGCCCAGGCCGTGAAGTTCGATCTTCCTACAAAACGCCAATTTCGCGTTCGATGATCAAGATCTCTTCTTGCCGGAACGCGCGTTTCAAATGCTCTTTGAGTCCGGCCAGGAAGTCACGCGAACCGGCCGGATCTGTGCTGATGACCCGGTAGATCACGATTTCGTCGCGATACGTCACGTTTCCAAATTTCCAAAATCCCTGATTGGGTTGCGGGAAATAAGTCAGCCCGTCAAACTGCTCCAAAAGGCGGGCCTGCAGGTCTTGAAATCTGGCCGATTCGATGGCCGTTCCGTGGTTGTCGTAGAGTGGAATGAAAATGTCATACTCTTTCACCGGCGACCTCCTCCAGGCTTGGCGCGGCCGCTTCACGGCTCAACTCGGAAAACCGAACATTGGCACGGCGCAACGCCCTGAGCGCATCTTTAGAAAGCACGTAGGTACGATGCGGCAACACCACTCCCGGAGAATGGCGCAGCAGAATGGGCAACGCCTTTGCCTCTTCCGCTTCCGTCAGGTGAATGATGACTTTCATGGCAACTCTCTACGTCGTGGCGGAGCCTGGCGCAACCCAATAATGGCACAAATAATGGCGTGGTTTTCACGCTGAGTGAAGGGGTCAGTTCCTATTATTGACAACTCTCGACGGTTTCGCCATTCTCCTGCTCATGGCGCGCAAATTGAGAGTCGAATATCCCGGAGCCATTTATCACGTCCTGAATCGCGGCGACCGGCGCGAAGCCATCTTCATGGACGACACCGACCGGGAGCACTTTACCGAAGCGTTGGGCGAAGCCTGCCAGAAGACAGGCTGGCAAGTTCATGCGTGGTGCCTCATGGCCAATCACTTTCATTTGGTGGTGGAGACGCCGCAAGGCAACCTGGTAGCCGGGATGAAATGGTTTCTGGGCACTTACACGTCGCGATTCAACCGGCGGCACAAGGTGTTGGGGCATTTGTTCAGCGGACGTTACAAGGCCCTGGTCGTGGACGGGAGCGGTACCGGGTATTTGCGCACGGTGTGTGAGTATGTGCATTTGAATCCGGTGCGGGCCGGGTTGTTGCGGGCCGAAGAGCTGTTGCGGGCGTACCGATGGAGCAGTTTTCCGTGGTATCTGGAATCCGTGAGCCAGCGCCCCGGCTGGCTGCGGGTGGACAGGGTCTTGGGCGAAGAAGGAATTCTCAAAGACAGCCCGGCAGGGCGGCGCGAGTTTGAGCGACGGCTGGAGGAGCGGCGGCGGCAGGAAGAACCGGAGGTTTACGCCGGCATCCGGCGGGGCTGGTGTTTGGGAGAGGAAGCCTTCCGGCAGGAGTTGCTGGAGCGGATGGAAGGGAGGATGGGAGCGAATCACTACGGGGCGGAGCGTGCTGAAAGCCAAGAGCAGAAGGCTCAGCGGCTGGTGGCCGAGGAATTGCGGCGCCGGAAGTGGACGGAGCATGACCTGGGTGCGAGAAACAAAGGGGATTGGGGGAAACTTGAAATTGCCCAACGGCTACGGCAGGAAACGGTGATGCCGCTGAGTTGGATTGCCGAGCGCATGCAGATGGGCTGTGTGGCGTATCTGAACAACCGGCTGCATCTACTGCGGAAAGGAAAGCTGAAAAAATAGCTGATAATAGGAACTGACCCCTTGTCGCCGAGCCGCCGGCAGATTTTCATTGGCGAAAGCGTTTCGCCGGGTAAATTCCCTGCCAGCCGTTTCTCAAACAATGATTTCAAATCGATGAAATTTAAACTCGCTCTCTTTTCGCTCTGGCTCTGTTTTTCCATTTCGGGGTCGGCCCAGGAGAACAAGCCGCTCCGCATTTTTCTGCGCGCCGGTCCCAAAACCCACGGCCCGGGCCAGCATGATGGCCCCCGCTGGCTCGCCGAATGGAAGCCGCTGCTGTCCGAGCGCGGCGCCACTGTGGACGGCGCGATTGGCTTCCCCACCGCCGTGCAACTCGAGCAGATGGACGTGCTGGTCATGTATTCCGCTGAGGGCGGCACGATCCAGCCGGACGACCGCGCCAATCTCGACCAATTCCTCAAACGCGGCGGCGGCCTCGTGGCCATTCATGACTCGGTCTGCGGCAACGATGCGCCCTGGTTTAAGACCATCATCGGCGGCGCCTGGGAGCACGGTTACTCGAAATGGTTCGAGGGCGACATTGCGCTCTATTACACCGACCGCGCGCATCCCATCACGAAAGACGTTTCCAACTTCGATTTCGATGACGAGATGTATTGGAACCTGCACCTGATGCCCGAAGCCCGCATCCTGGCGGCCACGTACGCGCCCGATCGGCGCAATACCAAGGGCGGCCGCATGTTTCCTTCCGTCTATGACATTGTGCCGCAGATGTGGGTTTACGAGAAAACCGTGGCCGGCGGCCAGCCCTACCGCGCCTTCGTCTGCATTCCCGGCCATCATCACAAATCCTTCAGCCTGCCCCATTTTCGCGCCGTGCTGCTCCGCGGCATTGCCTGGGCCGGCCAACGCGACGCCGACTCGCTGTGCAACCAAGAGGAACTGGCCGCCTTGCGTTATCCCGAGGGGGGACCCACCGCACCGGAAAAGGCCGCCGAAAAAATCGTCGTGCATCCTGAGTTCGACATCAGCCTCGTCGCTGCCGAGCCGCTCATCAACAAGCCGATTTCATTGGATTGGGACCCCGCCGGCCGGATGTGGGTGGCGGAGACGCCCGAATATCCGAATGGGCGGCGCATCAATCCGAATGATAAAGTCGTGGTGCCGTGGAAAGACAAGGACCCGGAGAGTTTTGTGGGCGGCAAGGATCCGCGCCCGGCCCGCGACCGCATTTCGATCCTGACGAATCCCGACGAGCATGGGCGTTATCAAAAGAAATCCATTTTTTACGAGGGCCTGGAATTGGTCACGAGCCTGGTGTTGTATCGGGACGGCGTGATTGTCTCGCAAGCGCCGGAGGTTCTCAGGTTGCGCGACACCGACGGCGATGGCCAGGCCGACAAGGTGGAAACTCTCTACACCGGCTTCGGCACCGGCGACACCCATGCGGTCATCAGCAACCTCCGCTGGGGTTTGGACGGCTGGATTTACGCGACGGTGGGCTACAGCCGGGGTGACATTTACTCCGGCAACGGCAAAACCCACTTTGGCCGGGTCACCGAAGGCGTCATCCGCTTCCAGCCCGACGGCAGCGCGCTGGAACAGGTGAGTTCCAAAGGGAGCAACACCTGGGGCATGGACTTTGATTGGGATGGCGAACTCTTTTTTACGCAGGCCACCAGCGGCGATCACCTCATGCACGTCGTCCTGCCGGAGAGCGTGCTGGCGCGCGGCAAGGTCGGTTCCACAGCCAGTTTTCGAGTGACGGAAGACCACAAGAAATCGTTCCCGCTCATGACGTGGCCCAAGCAGGCCTACGTGCAAATCGACGTGGTGGGCGGCTACACCGCCGTCTCCGGCTCCTGCCTTTACACTGGCGGGGCCTGGCCAGCCCGGTGGAACGGATCGCATTTCTGTTCCGAGCCGACCATCAACGTCGTCCATCACGACTTTCTCAAGCCCGCGGGCGCGAGCTATCTTGCGACCCGCGAGAAAGAGGAAGAGTTCATCGGCAGCCGCGACCTTTGGTTCCGCCCGATCCACACCCGCATCGGACCTGATGGCGCGCTTTACGTCACCGATTTCTGCAACCAGGCCGTCGTGCACAACGACACCCGCGGCACCCGGCACGGCGCCAATAATGCCGCCGTCCGGCCCGACCGCGACCATTACTTTGGCCGCGTCTGGCGCGTGCAGCATAAGGAGGCGAAGCCGCTGCCGCCCGTTCAACTCGATCCGAAACAGCCGGCTGCTCTCGTCACGGCGCTCGAACATCCGAATGGCTGGGTCCGCATGACCGCCCAACGGCTCCTGGATGAAAGCGGCCCGGCGGCCATCGTGCCCGAACTGGAAAAACTTCTGCTTTCCGACAAACCGGCCCCAGCCCGGCTCCAAGCGCTCTGGGTTTTGGCCAACCGCGGCCCGTTGCCCGCGCGGTTGCTGGCCGCCGCCATTAACGACGTCGAACCGGCCCTGCGGAAAAACGCTTTGCGCATCGCAGCCGCATCCGGCGCGGCCACCGCCGCCCCGCTGCAAAAGAGCATTTTGGCGCGCCTCAACGATCCCGATCCCCGCGCGCGGCTGGAGGCCATCAGTGCTCTCGGCTCATTGCCGGACAGCCCGGAAATCGCCCGCGCCCTCGTCTCGGTCTATCCGCAACTGAACGATCCCTGGCTGCAATCGGCCGCCATTGGTGTGGCCAACAAAGCTCCATTGGCCTGCCTCGAGGCGGCCTTGGCGGCAGCCACGCCCGAGGGCTTGAACAGTCTCGTCGCGCAGTTGAGCGCCCAAATTGCCGGCCAGCAAGACGCCGCCGCCGCCGCGCAGTTGGTCACCTTGCTCGCGACCCAGCCGGCCACGGCCGACAGCCTCAAACAAGTCATTCTGGAGAATTTGGCCGCAGGGCTGAAGTCAGACTCCGCTCCCGTCTGGTCGCCTGAATTGCAGTCGGCGCTTCAGACGTTGCTCGCCTCGACGAACGAATCCATTGGCACAGTGGCGCTGCCGCTGCTGGCCAACTGGGACAAAACCGGCGCTTTGCGATCGGACGTGAGCCGCTTGATCCGGAAGGTCGGCGCGCGTTTGCAGGAGGCCGGCCAATCGGATGAACAGCGGATTTTGCTGGCCACGAGCTTGCTCAGCGTGCAGCGGCTTGATGCGGAAATTGTTCCGGCAGTCGTAAAAATCCTCGGCTCGAACAGCTCCGCCGAGCTGCAACGTCGCGTGCTGGCGGCCTTGGGCAGCATGGCCGATCCCGCCATTGGCTCGGAACTGGTCAACGCGCATCCGAGGCTCGCACCCGAATTGCAGGAAGCGGCTTTCGGCCAGATCGTCAAACGCGCCGACTGGGCACTGGCGCTGCTCGAAGCCGTCAAGTCAGGGCGGATCAGCCTGACCACCCTCGGCCCCTCCTCGGTCCATCGCTTGCGCACGCACAACGATTCAGGCGTGGCGCAAAAGGCCGCCGCCATCATCGACGAGGTGCGCGGGCCGGAAGTGAAAGAGAAAAACGAGCTGATGGCCCGCTTCACACCGCTGGTGATGCAGCCGGGCCACGCGGAGAGCGGCCAAAAGCTCTTTGCCCAGAACTGCGCCACGTGCCACAAGTTCAATGGCCAGGGTACGGAAGTCGGGCCAGAACTCACCGGCATGGGCGCCCACGGCCCCGCCGATTTGCTCATGCACATTCTCGATCCCAACCGGTTCGTAGAGGAAAACTTCGTCGCCACCAGCATCGAGACGAAGGAGGAAGAAATTTACGACGGCGTGGTAATCCGGGAGAACCGGAGCAGCGTGATTTTACGGAACGCTTCCGGCGAATTTGAAATCAAGCCCAGCCAGATCAAGAGCCGCCGCGCCACCGGCCTGTCGCTGATGCCGAATGGCTTTGAAGCGCTGGGCGGCGAAGCGTTGCGCGACATCCTTGCTTACCTCTGCGCCGGCGAAAGCCGGCACCGGTTGTTGGATTTGACGTCCGGTTTCACCGCCAACAGCACCCGCGGCATCTACACCGACGAGGACTCCGTGAATGAAAGCCTGCGCTTCAAGAAGTTCGGCGTCATCAAAGTGGGCAGCGTGCCGTTCGATATCGTGAGTCCGTCCAGAAGCCCGACCGGACGCAACCTGATTGTGCTCAAGGGCCGCAATGGCATGGCCCGGCAATTCCCGCAACGGGTCGAGATCAAGGCCGGCATGGCCGCCAGCAAGCTGCATTTCCTGGGCGGCGTCGGCGCCTGGGCTTATCCCTGCTGCGGGGACAACAAGAACGAGCATTTGCCCGTGGCGAAGGTGACCGTGCGCTTCGCGGATGGCCAGACAGAAGAAATGGTTTTGCAGAATGGCGTGGAGTTTGCCGATTATTCCGGCCAGTTTGATGTGCCCGGCTCGAAGGAAGTGCATGATGTGGTCAGGTCAGGCCAAGTCCGCTGGTTCACGAAGCCCCTCAAGCACCAGGGCGTGATCGACCGCATTGATTTGGAAAGTTACGACAACGTCGTTGCACCCACATTCGTCGCCATCACCGCCGAACTTGCCACACCCGGCACCACCGCCGAAGCCCCAGCCTCCTCTTCGCCCTCGCCCGCGTCTTCGTCGTCCTCGTCCTCGTTGTCGTCCTCGCCCTCGATCCGCGCTTTGATCGTAGGCGGCGGCAGTTCGCACGATTTCGACCGCTGGTTTAATCAGGCCGACACTGCCACGCTCCGCGCCGACGGCCAGGCGACGGTCCATTACACGGACAAGCCGGAAGCGATTCTCCCCGCCCTCGGGAACCTGGACGTGCTTTATCTGAGCAATAACCAGCCATTAAGCGATAGCGCGTTGCGCCAGGGGATATTTCAATTTGCCGATTCAGGCAAGGGATTGCTGCTGGCGCATCCAGCTCTCTGGTACAATTGGAATGACTGGCCGGAGTACAACCGGCAGTTCGTCGGCGGTGGCGCCCGGAGCCACGACAAATATGGCGAATTCGAAGTGACAGTGGACGACCCGGCCCATCCGATCATGGCGGGCGTGCCCGGGACGTTCCGGATCAAGGACGAGCTGTATCATTTCCAGAAGGACGCGCTGGGGATGTCGATTCAGGTGCTGGCCACGGGCCGGAACCTGGCGACGGGCAAATCGTATCCGGTCGTTTGGATTTCCCAGCATCCCAAAGCCCGGATCATCTGCATCAGCCTGGGCCACGACGGAGCGGCCCACGAGCATCCCGCCTTGCAGACGCTCCTGCGCAACAGCCTGCGGTGGGCGGCTGGGAAAAGATAATCTCGTCCTCCGGAGTTCAAACCGCGAAACACCCGGCGCCCCAAAGCCGCCGCGACAGGAACGCAGCCTTCAGGCTGCAGGAGTGTATCACTCGGCCGTCTATGCAGTCTGGGCGGCCGGAAAGAAACCACAGAGACGCGATGGACGCGGAGAAGACTGGGTTTCGGCTCGGTCGGAAACCATACACAGTGCAGCAGCCGAATCTGAATGGGCTCTTCTTCGTTTCTCTCAGCGTCCATCGCGTCTCTGCGGTTCAATTGGCCGTGCTCGAATTGCTCAGTCACGGCTCAGTCACGGCGGGCCAGTGAATTCCTTTTGGAAAGGAGCGCTGGTTTCCAACCGGCTTTGGGACGGCGAGAACTGATCAGCCGGCTGGAAGCCAGCGCTCCGCCCGCCGTGGCTGACCCATTACATCGCGATCGCCCTCGGGATTGACACCGAAGCAGTTTTCTTGCAGCTTTGCCGTGCCACAACAGGTTGATTGAAAACTATGAAAAAGACGGCGCGTATTTTGAATGGGCTGGCGATGCTTTCGCTATGGCTCGGAACGACTGCAAACTCGATTTTGGCCGCCGATTTAATTGGCATAAACGAGATCCTTCGTGAGATTAAGGCGCCGGGCCCGGCCATTATTCGTGAGGTCTCTTTTACCACCGAAATACCCTTGCCGGGTGATGCCAGGATTTTTATTACTTATCCCGCCGGGTTTGATGCTGCCAAGGCGTCTGTTTTTAGCACGAGCGGTTTTGCCGGCAGCTTCTCCAAAATTGTGAAAGGTCAGGTCCTTATCTTGTCGCGCAGTGGAGGCCGCACGGCGCCTCCCGGAGAAAAAATCGTCGCCCTGTCCGGGATTGTGAACAAATCGACCAACGCCACTTACAAGATCACGCTCGAAATCCAGAATGGCGTCGGGGAGATCCTTTTGGGTCCCACCACGAGCGCTCGAATCAGGCCTTCCATCCATACCGCCGAAGAATAATCCTTGCGGCTTGACGCAGAAGGAAAAAGATTCCCAGGGTCGGAACTGCCGTTCCGCGCCGCCCTCCTCGGCTTCGGCCCCCAATGCGCCAGTGGCGTTGGCCGCCAAAGAACGCAGCGCGGCATAGCCGCAAGCAAGGGAGCACCGACATTTCTGTCGGCTTGGGCGTTGGCGCGCGATTCGGGCCGACAAGAATGTCGGCGCTCCTGCGCCGCGCTTGAGAATCCTTGCGACCCCCGAGCGGTGATTTGTTTTCACCTCACTCGCATCGGCGCCGCGGGGCGGAACTTTAGAAGTTGTGCCCTGACCAACAACACCCATCCACAAGCTGCCGGAGCAGGGGGACCACCTGCTTTTCTTTTTTGACGCGGCCATGAAATCCGCCGGCCGGGCCAAGCCAAAGGAGAGTTTATTTTTGCCAAAGAATGGAGAGCAGAAAGGGACGTTGGGGAGCTTGATAAGGTGTTATGAGCACTCTGCTGTTCTACCCGGGAATAGAGGATTTTTCATTGGATTACGCCAAGCCGTTTACCATTCTAATCGCTTACGAGGACGCCGTTACCTTGGTGCGGGCTCAATACATTTTTCAACACCTCAGCCAGGAACTCGGTGATGACCTGAAATTCGAATGTTTTTGGGTGAAATTCGATGAGTTGAAAACTGCCGATTTTGCCCGGCGGGCGGCCAACAGCGCCACCCAGGCGGACTTGGTAGTTTTCTCAGCCCATGCCGGAAGAGAACTGCCCGATCTGGTCAAAGAATGGATCGAGATTTGGCTGCCGGGCAAGAATTATCAGGAAAGCGCCCTCGTGGCCCTCGTTGGCTTGCCTGATGACCAGCAACGAGGCGTGACCCCCATTCATGTTTACCTGAGCGAAGTGGCCGAGCGGGCGCACATGGATTTTCTGTCGCAAGTCGTTAAAGCGCAGAATGAAACCCTTTCCTACTCACCGGAAAAGATCACGGAAAGGGCGCAGAAAAGCAGCCCGACGATCGAGGATCTGCTCCATCTTCCCCCTCCTCCTCCGCATTGGGGAATAAACGAATAGGCGCGCCGGGGGAATCTTTAGACCCCTGGCCGCAAGAAGCAGCGCATCCGAGTGAGACACCGCACTAATCCGGCCCAGCCAACGGCGCTCGCTTCAACCGGCGGAGTTCGTTTTGCTGCTGAAATATCTGCATCTTCCCGGCCTCCGACAAACCGGGGCCGGCCGCTTGCCGGGTTAACTCCGCCAATCGGCGTTCGATAGACTTTTCCCGTAACCGCTCCAGCACTCCCGGACTCCCGGGACGGCCCTTCAGCAATTCCCCCACGTTGGCGACGGCTCGCTGTTCACAAACCGCTTCCGAAACCAGGCTTTTGGCCTGCGCATCCGGCAACGTCTCGAGGAAAGCCGCCACACCGGACCAAACATGAGTTCGGTGCGCGTCCAACCGCAGACTGACAATTTGCTTCACGCCCGGGTGCTGCACCCATTCCACATCCAGATGCGCGGCCACCCACTCCGTATGCTCCTCATCCAACATGAGCAGCTTGACCAGCCAGAATTCGGGTGTGGCCGGGCGCGGCGGCAAATCCTGATCGGGCGCGGCCTCTTCTTCGCTGGCGGCGCGACTGCGCGGGACGGGTTTGTTCTTGAATTCGCTCCGCACCGCCTGCACTGAAACCCCCAGCCGCTGAGCTGTTTTTTGAGCGTACGTGTCCGCCAGCACCGCGTTTCCAGTCTTTAGGACGGCTTCAGAAATGGCATTGACCACGGCGATCCGTCCTTTGTCCGTGGCCACATCGTGCGTGGCGCAAAGCCGGTTCAAGTAAAAGTCGAAAAACCCTTCGGCGCGCTCGATCAATTGCCGAAAAGCGGCTCCGCCAAACTCCTTGATGTAACTGTCCGGATCATGCGGCTCCGGCACCGTCGCCACTCGGATCGCCAGGCCGGAGGCCAGCAAATCGTCCAAAGCGCGAATGGCCGCCTTTTGCCCGGCCAAATCAGAGTCAAAGCAGAGCACCACCTCATTCACGTAGCGCTTCAAGATGCGTGTATGCTCGCTGGTGAGCGCGGTGCCTTGGGGGGCGACGATGTTTTGCACGCCAGCCATGTAACAGGCGATTAAATCGAGCTGCCCCTCACAAACGATGGCGTACTGGGCCTCCAGCAAGGCCCGCTTGGATTTGTCCAATCCAAAAATGACTCTGCCTTTGGTGAACAGTGGCGTTTCGGGGGAGTTGACGTACTTGGCTGTCTTCTCGTCGCCGGCCAGAATGCGTCCGCTGAAGCCGATGACACGGCCTTGCTCGTCGCAAATGGGGAACATAAGTCGCCCACGGAATCGATCATAGTAGCCGGACCCGCTTTCCTTGGAAAGGATCAGACCCGCTTTCTCGACCAGCGGCAGGTCATAATTCTTCGCTTTCGCCCAATTGACCGTGTCATCCCACAGGTCGGGCGCGTAACCCAATCGAAACAGCTTGATGGCCTCGGAGACCACGCCTCGTTTCGCCAGGTACTCGCGGGTGCTCTGGCCGGCGGCATCGTTTTGCAGAGCGCCTTGCCAGCGCTGGGTGATTTGCTCGTGAATCTCAAGCAACGTCTCTTTGAGAAAACGTTCTTGCTGCTGGCCGGGGCGCTGCTCGAATTCGAGCGGGATTTTGGCTCGGTCGGCCAGGCGCCTGACTGCTTCGCCAAAGCTGATGCTTTCGTATTCCTGGACGAAGGTGAACACGTCGCCGCCCTTGTGGCAGCCAAAACAATGAAAAATCTGCTTGTGCGGATTGACGTTGAAACTGGGCGTTTTTTCTTTGTGAAAAGGGCAGAGCGTGACGAAGTTCGCCCCGGCCCGCTTCAAGGGGAGCGAGGCGCCAATGACATCGACAATGTCACTGGCTGCGCGGACTCGTTCGAGTGTTGCCTGGGAAAACAAACCGGCCATGAAAATGCGTCATCAAATCATTTCTTTGGCGCTCCACCCAGCACATCATCCAGGGCGCGGCTTCGGCGGGAGCCGGAGCTTGGTCGGCCCGGTGGCGCGGCCCCTGCCGGGTCTGTGTCAATCAACTGGTCGTGCAGATGTTTCTTGATGACCGGCCCGATCATCGAGTCGCGGAACACCGTCTGCTGCAGAGAAGCGAGCGTGAGAAAAGAAAGATTCTCCAAAGAATCCTTTTGCCTGCTCTTTAGCGCGGCCAGCTCGACCCTTGTGTAGTGCTTGGCGTTCAGCAAAGCGAGGGCCACAACCAGCATGCAGAAACAGCGCATCCCGCCGGCCAGCATTCCCAGCGTGAATTCCATTCTGCCAAAGGCATCGCCGTGGACCAGTTTCTCGCCCACCATCCGTTTGATGGCGGTAAAGACGAGTTTGACCATGACCGCCGTGAAAACATAAATGGTCACATAGCCATAGAGCAGGCTCATGTGCGTGAACTCGGCAACCATTTTGCCAAAGGGCTGATAGACCAGGCCTCCCAGCACCACGATGATCAACCATTGGAACACATCCAACATTTCTTCTGAAATGCCCCGTTTGCGTCCGCGGACGAGCCCAACAATGAGCATCACCACAACCAGCAAATCAAACCAGTTCGCACGCAAAGCATCTAATTTCATACACCAACCCAAGACATTCCAGCCCGCCACATCCACACGAGAACGCCGCCAGACAAGTTTCTGTCATCCGCGCGGTCCTCTCACCACTTTCTTTCTCAGGCAGAACTTAACAGATAATCCGGGCACGGAAAGGCAGAAAGATCAGGGCGGCGGATTGGCCGCCAGCCAATAACGAATGTGCAGGGCCTGCGCATGGCGCGGATCCAGTTCCAGGACTTTCCGATAATGCTGCCGCGCCAAGTCCTTCTGGTTGAGTTGCTGGGCGCACAGATTGGCCAAAGCAAAGTGCGCCCGCGTTTCGTCAGGATGATCCGACAAGAGCTTCTGCCATTCAAGAGCCGCATCCTCAGGATAATTGGCCTGTTGCAGAGCCACGCCAAACTGATAGCGCGCATGGGCTGAGGCTGGGTCAATGGACACCGCCTCCTCCAGCGACGCCAAAGCCTGGGGCAGATTCTTCGCTTCATAAGCTGCCAGACCCAAATTGTAATGCGCCTCAAAATAACTCGGATCCAGCCGGACGGCCTCGCGGTAAGCTTTTATCGCGTCCAGGAGACGCCGTTCCTGGTGTGCTGGCACGCCTTTGGCCAGCACCTTTTCAGCCTCCTGTCGATTGCCCTCCAACGGTTTGGCATGCGCCCGGTAGGGGTACCTGGGCCGAGGAGGCTGCTCCGGCACGAGCGCGGATGCGCGTGCCGCAGAATTGCCGGTCACCAAAGGAGCATTTTCCGACGTGGCAGGTCTGCTCTCAACCGGCTCGGCTCTGGCCAGCTTCGTTTCAACTTTGGCCGCTGGCGCGGATGCCGGGGCAGCTTTGTTGCCCGAACGAAACCAACTCAAGGGATTGATCCGTTGCAGAAGAGTCGGTTTTCGCTGGCTCCGAAGGCCTGTTGCCGAAGGGCCCTCCCCAATCTCTGACGGCTGCTCCGGCAGCGGTTCAGGCGCAACCGTCGGAACGGGCTCCCTCGCAGGCGATGGCGGTGAAGGCGGAACGTTGATGACAACGTCCTGCGCCGCTTTGGGAGCAGGCTCCTCCGGAACCCGCACGACTTCGCCTTTCGGAGGCGGCTCCGGTTTGGTCTCCTCCTTGGAGGGAGGAGGGCCGGGCGGCGGTGCCGGCGCCTTCTCCGCCAGTTCGGTCTTCGCTGGCGGCGCAATCGGCTGGGCAGCGCCGGGCGGGTTTTCCGGCTTTGGGGCCGGCTTGGCGTCTGCCTTTGCCAAAGGCACTGCTGCGACCGGGTTTGACCGGTTCGTTGGAGCCGGCGGCGCAACGGGCGGGGCGGAAGCGGCCACAAGCTGTGTCTTGACGTTCGCCGGCGGGGGAGCATTGGGCGGAACAGAGGGCGGCTGCGTGATTTGATTGGTCGCGGTCATGCGCGGCGGCGGGTGCAATTCCAAAGCAAGCGTGCGGACGACTTCCTGAACGGCAGCAGCTTGAGCACCCGGTGGATTCAAGGCCAGGTACTCTCGGTACTTTTGCAGGGCCAGCGCACGATTATTGAGGGAGTGATGCAGAACGGACGCCATATTCAGCAAAGCCGGCGCATAATCCGCCTGCCGCCGCAAGGCCTCGCTAAAATACTTCACTGCTTCAGCTGGGCGCTTGCGCTGCACCTGGATGATGCCCAGATCATTCAGAGCCTCAGGCAGTTGCGGATCGAGCTTGATGGCAGCCAGGAAGCTTCTTTCAGATTCGTCGATCTTACGATTCCGTAATTGCGCTGTGCCTAATTTTACCCAGCCGAACGCGACTTTGGGTTGGAGCACGGTAAAGGTGGTCAATTCGCTGATGGCCAGGGCCAGATTATTCTGCTCCAGGAAAAGGCAACCCAGATTGTAGCGCGCGGCGGCCAGATTGCGGTCCCGGGCCAAGGCCCACTGATACATGCGAATGGCTTCGGTCCACCGCCCGGAGCCGTGATAGGCTAGTCCGAGATGATTCCAGGCCTGCGCGTTCTGGGGCAAGAGCCGGGTGGCGACCTGGAGTTTTTCCACTGCTTCAGCGTATTTTCCTTCTTGGAGCAGCCTCTCGCCTTCGAGCAGCGCTTGCGGACCCGGCGGCTGGCAGGCTGACAGCAAGACTAGTCCAAGGCTAGCCCAGCCAAAGCAACGCCGGCGCGGACTGGAGTTTTTTGTGGTCAGCATTAAAGATGGTGGTAGCATCCGCGGCTCAATGCGTCAAGAAACGCGCGCTTTTGCATGGCAAACAGATATTTATTTTTGCTTGGCTCATTTCTGGCCCTGCTTCACTCGCACCTGCAGCCGGCGGCAGCGGCCGAACTGATTTCCTCTGCCGCCATCGCTCCAAAGCGAGCGCGCGTGGTCATCGTCCAGGACGCCCAGGCTACAAGTGCATTCAATCCGCAGCCTGACATAATCCGCGAACTGGTCCGCCGCGGACTGATTCATTTGACCGGTCAGACAACTCTGGAGACAGCTTGGCGCAGCCTGGTTTCCACTCAGGATCTGGTGGGCATTAAAGTGTTTTCGTCTCCCGGCGCCACCAGTGGAACACGCCCCGCCGTCGTCACGGCTGTCGTGCAAGGATTGCTGTCCGCCGGCCTGCCACCAAGACAAATCCTCATCTGGGACAAACACCTGGCCGACTTACGCCTGGCCGGCTTTTTTGAATTGGCTGAGAAATACGGCGCTCACGTCGCCGGCAGCGCGGAAGAAGGGTATGACGAAGCCGCCTATTATGAAACAGCGCTCCTGGGCAGGCTGGTGTGGGGCGATACGGAATTTGGCAAGAAAGGGGAGGGCGTAGGGCGCAGGTCGTTTGTCTCCAACCTAGTAACCAGGAAGATGACCAAGATTATCAACGTCACTCCTCTGTTGAATCACAATCTGGCTGGTGTCTCAGGCAATCTCTTCGGTTTGTCGCTGGGCAGTGTTGACAACGTCCTGCGCTTCGAGATGGACCCGGAGCGGCTAGGGACGGCGGTCCCGGAGATTTACGCGCTGCCAGCACTAGGGGACCGCGTTGTATTAAACATTGTCGATGCGTTGATCTGCCAGTATGAAGGCGAGGAAAGGGGCCTCCTGCACTATTCAACGCCGCTCAACCAATTGCGTTTCAGCACCGATCCGGTAGCGCTGGATGTCCTTTCGCTTCAAGAACTTGTCCGTCAGCGCCACGCCACAAATGCGCCTCTCGAGAAGGCTTGTTTGGAGATATATCAAAATGCTTCGCTACTCCAGATCGGCGTGAGCCAGCCACAGAATATCAAAGTTGAAATGGCGCCTTAGCGCGCTATCATTACGCGTGCAAAGCAAAGCTCCGGACAGGCCAGAATTCGACATCGACAGGCGGACCGATACCGATAGGATTCGCCCCCAGTCCAAGCGTGGCAACAGCCTCCGCGCTCAGCGTTGCCAGACAGATTGTGAAAGCGAGACAGACAATAGATTTTGCCATCAAAGCGGCCGGCCCGATATGGAAAGGATGATAATGAAGGATGTTAGAACATTGATTTTACTGGCCTGCGCGACCGCATGGTTTACGGCTGCAGCTCCGATTCAAGCAGAGAGCTGCTGCCAGAAAGCCAAGAAAGACCGCGTGGCCTGTGCCCACAAGTGCTGCATCGAAGCTGCCAAGGCCAAGAAATCGTGCCAGCAGTGCAACAAGAAGAATGAGACAAAGGAGGAGAAGAATTAACTTCAGCTCTTCTCTGTGCGCTCGATATACTTCGACTATAACGCCACGACTCCTCTCGACCCACAGGTCTATGAAGTCATGGTGCCTTTTCTGACGGAAATCTACGGCAATCCTTCCAGCATCCACCACGTCGGCCGCCGAGCCAGGGTAGCTCTTGATGAGGCCAGAGAGAGGGTCAGCAGCTTGTTTGCCTGCAAGCCCAGCGAAGTTGTTTTTACTAGTGGCGGCACAGAAAGCAACAATCTCGCGATCCTTGGCTCTGCGCGGATGCTTCGAAATAAGGGGCGTCATCTGATCACGTCTGCCATCGAACATCATTCCGTTCTGTATAGCTTTCAATACCTTGCAGAGAATGAGGGATTCCGTGTTACTTACCTGCCCGTCGATGGCGAAGGGTCCGTCCACATCGAGGCCCTTGAGGCAGCGCTCTGCCCGGAAACAACGCTTGTCTCCATTATGGCGGCCAATAATGAGACTGGCGTCATCCAACCTGTTGCCGCCTTGGGTGCCCTCTGTCATGAACACGGTGTTCTATTTCATACTGATGCAGCGCAATGGCTTGGGAAGGAGCCGTTACATTCGATTCATGACTTCAACGCTGATTTTGTCAGTGTTTGCAGCCACAAATTTCATGGACCAAAAGGCGCAGGCGCACTTTTTGTCCGCTCACCTTTACGCCCTGATCCAATTCTTCTAGGTGGTGCGCATGAGAATGAACTCCGCGCCGGGACCGAAAACACAGCCTCAATAATTGGCTTCACTGAAGCTTTGGAGAGGTTCGTTAAAAAGCCGGTTTTCTCTCGCGCATTAATTGAACCGCTGACAACCAGACTAAAGACACTTGCTTCAGCAATTGAGAACACCAATTTTTACGCCATAAATGCTCCCCGCCTAGCTAATACCATTTCGTGCAGCATCGGCGGGTGTGACAGCATTTCTCTTTTGGCTGCACTTGATCTGGAGGGCATCTGCGCGTCCAGCGGCTCAGCCTGTTCGGCTGGATCATTGAAACCCTCTCATGTTCTCTTGGCCATGGGAGTGCCTTTTCCATTGGCCAACTCCTTTATCCGGTTTTCACTCGGTCGCCACTCATCACTTGCAGAAGTTGATTTCGTCGTCTCTGTTATGCCAAGGATCATCAGACGCATCCGCAACACAAACCCACTCTGAGCAAGTATCCGTTTTCTCGCGAATAACTTGTTGGCAAAGCTTCAAACTCAAGGAAAAGCGCGGCTTTCGTTGGAGGAAAACAACTTTTTCAGAACGCACTTTCATCGTAACTCCTTGAGGTTGCCTTGACAGCACGGTTTATTTCCTTTATTCACAGCACATAATAAGATGTTTTCTTCTTTAGAAAGAACAGAGTATATATAAAAGGGCACCAATGAAACTGACCATTAGCAAAGAGCAAATTTTAAATGGCCTGCAAGCAGTCCAGAACATTGTCAGTACTCGAACGACATTGCCGATTCTTTCCAATGTACTACTGCGCGCAGATGGCCAGCAACTCGAGTTGACGGCTACGGACTTGGACGTGACAATTGTCTGCTCCGTGCAAGCAAGTGTGCAGGCGGCAGGTGCGACGACTTTGCCGGTAAAGAAGCTCTATGGCATTGTGCGCGAACTGGCTTCACACGAGTTGGAAATGGATGTGGATGAGAAGAACACTTGCAGTTTGCGTGCGGGGCCATCCTTCTATCGAATGAATGGCCTGCCGGCTGAAGATTTTCCACCGGTGCCGAAGTTTGCGGAGAACAAGAAGATAAAGCTGCCCCAGGAGAAATTGAAAGCGCTCTTGCGCAAGACTTCATTTGCCATTTCGACCGATGAGACGCGCTTTGTGTTGAACGGGATTTTTGTCAGTTTGAAGGAGCATAAAATGAGTTTGGTCGCGACGGATGGAAGGAGGCTGGCATTGGCCGATGAAGAGGTTGAATTGGCCGATGAAAGCCAGGGAGAATTCATTGTGCCAACGAAAGCGATCAATGAGTTAAACCGCTTGTTGCAGGTCAAGGGAGATGTTGAAATCCGGTTTACGGAGAATCAGGCAGCCTTCGTTTTGCAGGATGAAAAGGGAGCTTCAACATTCGTGATTTCCAAGTTGGTGGAGGGAAATTATCCCAATTATCGGCAGGTCATTCCTGCTGAAATGCGGGAGCGTGTTAGTTTGGCACGGGAAGAACTACTGCAGGCACTGCGCCGTGCAGAGATTATGACCAGTGAAAAATCGAATTCTGTCAAACTGAGTTTTACGAAGAACAACCTTGCGATAACAGCCAATACACCTGAAGTGGGCGAGGCGCGTGAAAGCATAGCGATCAACTATAAAGGGAAGGACTTGGCCGTTGCCTTCAATCCGGCCTATCTGATGGACCCTCTCAAAGCGCTTGAGAACGACGAGGTTTTCCTGGAACTGATCGACGAGTTAAGTCCCGGAGTATTGAAGATAAACGGACCGTTCTTGTATGTGCTGATGCCCATGCGGATGACCTGATTCAGGCGAGCGCCGGCACGCCTGTAAGACAGGGACTTTCATAAACGCCAGTGTTCTTCAGCGCAAATGACGGTTCTGAGATAAGCACGCGATAGAAGCGCGTCGCTTCACCTGAGAGAGCGTCCTGGACAACGACCGCTGTATCTTCCGTAGGGAAGAGAGGTTTATTTTCAACTATATCGAGCGGTTGCCAGAGACTGTTCGCAGAAAGGTCAGATTTTCATTGTACTTCAAAAGCGCGGTTAGCCGGGAGTAGAAAACTTTTCAGTCGTAGAGATGCGGCTCAAGAGCAGGGAGTCTTTCAACGAGGCGGGCTTGATTGGACGGTGTTTCACCATAGCCAAACGGACGGTTCATTTGTGGCGTGTTGAAACCCAAAGCCCAGCCTGCTGTAGAATTATGACAAGCGAGACATTCGCTCCGACTGGGATAATGCCAGACCTGGGTGCGCGGCCGGCCATTTTCCTGCACCACAAGCGTCTCCTCCATCCCCTCTTCCGGCACGAGCGTGGCATTCGTGAACGAATCGGCCCAGCGAGAGGTCAGGCCGTAAACGCCTTCCTTGCTGCGGATGAGAAAGCGCGTTTCCAGACGGCGCGCAGACTCGGGCACACCAGTGGTCAACTCCATCTCAAAGTGCTGTATCCAGACTGTTCCGGTTGGAAAGGCCCACTTGTCACTACGACTGAAGCCAACAGTCAGGTTTGGATCCGGCACCGAAAACCAGCGGCGTTGCTGCGCATAATCGGACCAGACCGGCACATTCACGTCGTAAGGCACAACGCCTGGATTCGGCGTCAGCAAGCGCACATCTGCAAAAGCACCGGTCTCAGCCAGCGTCGGCGGCAAGGGCGCTCCCGTCGGAGTTGAGTTATAAACTAACCGCTTGATCGTGTCTTCGCTTTGGTCTGCCATCAGCACGTCGCCGTTGCGAGGGTCAAGGCCGAACGCGGCGATGCCGCCATCACCCTCCGCCAGCCCCTGGGTGGGATCACTCGGCGCCGTCTGGAACCGCGCCAGTTTATCATGCAAACCCGTTCCCGCCGGAGTCGTGTGCGCGCCAGTGTAAAAGACGTAGAAAAAACGGTTGGTCGCATAGCCCGGATGAAAGGCCAGTCCCAGCAAGCCGCGTTCATCGCTCGGTACTCCTCCGGTGATGCGGCTGAAAATATCGAGGAACACTGGTCGATTTGGATTCGCCAGGTTGGTGATTAGAAACGGCGCAGGCCCCTTCACTTCTTCGAGCCGCTTTCGGCCTCCAGGCAACACTGGCGCGCAAAACTGCGGATCACCGCCAGCTCGTCTTCACCGGCAATCGTGTGGTCCTTCACAAATTCATGCCATTCAATTTGGAGGCCGGCTGACTTCAAGAGCGCGACTTGCCGTCGCACCGGGCCAATCGGAATCAGCGGATCGCCTGTCCCGTGGGTCAGGAGAAACCGCTGTTGCCGGGCCGCAGGCGAAAGCTCATTCAGAAGCCGCTCCGGCTCGAAGACGTGCCCGCTGATGCCGATCAAACCGGCGAACCGATGCGGGTAGCGCAAACCCGCTTCGATCGTCATCAGGCAGCCCTGCGAAAATCCGAAGAGCAAAGTCTGCTCCGTAGCAAAGCCGCGCGTTCGCTGCTCGTCCAGCAGGGAGACAAGCAAGGCGCGGCTCCGCCTCACGCCCGGACCGGGGTCCTCCGCAAAATCATACCAGGAATAACCGCCATAATACGGGTCCGGCGCGTTGACCAGCAGGTAATTAAGCCAGGGCAAAGCCAGCAGATCGGGCAGCCAGCGATACCCGTCCGTGCTGTCGCCCAAACCATGCAGCACCACCATGAGCCGGCGCGAGTCTCGAACCGCGGCCGGCAGCAATTCCGTTTCAAGCATCCGCCGATTAGAAACAGAAAACAGCCGCCGCGCAATCGTGCAGGGAGGTCTTTTTTTTGGCGGCAGTCTGTGGCTACTCATGGAGCCGCGACCGCGCCGCTGCCGCAACCATTCTAACGCCTGGCTTGGTCGAAGGGGCTTTTCGCCAGTTTGAATTGGGCGCCCCGGGGTTTCAATTTCGGGCCGCGGCCGGGCAGTTTCTCCTTCTGGAAGGCCAAAGCAATGAACTCCATTTGGCTGCGCCGGGGCGTCACGCCGCGCTTCAAAACCGGGCGGCGATACGAACCGGCTGCCTGCAAAAACCGGACTTTGACATTCTCCGCCAGCGAAAGGCCCAGCAGTTCGCTGCCGATGCGTTCGCGCAGATTCCCATCTTCAACGGGAAAAACGATCTCGATGCGCCGGAAGAAATTGCGTGGCATCCAATCGGCGCTGCCCATGAAAATCTCCGGCTGGCAGCCGTTCTCAAAGTAAAAAATCCGGCTGTGTTCCAGGAACCGATCCACGATGCTCCGCACGGTGATGTTATCGCTGATGCCGCCCAGGCCGGGCCGGAGACAGCAGATGCCGCGCACGATCAAATCAATCTTGACCCCCGCTTGCGAGGCCCGGTAAAGCGCCTCGATGATCTCACGGTCCACCAGCGCGTTCATCTTGGCGATGATGCGCGCCGGCAGGCCTTTCCGGGCCTGGACCGCTTCCCGCTCGATCAGCGCCAGCATGCGCTCATGGAGCTGGAACGGCGCGACCAAGAATTTTTGCGTCCCTTGAAATTGGCAGATGCCGGTCAGCAAATTAAACAAGTTTGTGGCGTCCTCTCCAAAATCCGGCCGGCAGGTCAGCAGTCCGGTGTCGGTGTAAATCCGGGCGGTGGTGGCATTGTAATTGCCCGTGCTGAGATGGACGTAACGGCGGATGCCCTCTTCATCATTCCGAACCACCAGCGTCATTTTACCGTGGATTTTATAGCCCACCAGCCCATAGACGACGTGCACGCCCGCCTCTTCGAGGCGCCGCGCCCATTCGATGTTGTTCGCCTCATCGAAGCGCGCCTTCAGCTCCACCACGGCCGTGACTTGTTTGCCGGCGCGCACCGCGTTCATCAGCGCTCCAACGATGCGCAGGTCGCCGCCGGTGCGGTAGAGAGTTTGTTTGATCGCCAGCACGTGCGGATCTGCCGCCGCCTTCTCGAGGAAATCGACCACGCTGTCGAAATTCTCGTACGGATGATGCAGCAGAATATCGTGCTCCCGAATCGCCGCAAAACAATCCGGCTGATCCTTCAACGGGTCGGCGATGGGCGCGACAAACGGCGGATCGCGCAGCTCCGGAGAATGGTCCCCTTCATAGATGGCCATGAGCCGGACGGGATTGAGCGGCCCGTCGATCACGTACAGGTCGTCCTCCTGCAGCCGCAATGTGTCCAGTAATTGCGCCCGGATGTCGAACGGGCAATCGCGCTCCACTTCCAGCCGCACTGCGTCGCCTTTGCGGCGATTGTGCAATTCGTTCTCGACGGCTTGCAGCAGGTTGGCCTCCTCTTCTTCGTCGATGTACAGCTCGCTGTTGCGGGTGACCCGGAAATGCCAGTAACCGAGTATCTTCGTGCCGGGAAACAAATCTGCCAGGTAATGGCCGATGAGGTGGCCCAGAAAAATGTAATCCTGCCGGCCATCGTCGCGCGGCAGCCGCACCAGCCGCGGCAGCACGCGCGGCACCTGCACCACCGCCAGACGCTTCCGCAGTTCGCCATACTCCATGATTTCCAACTGCACAATCATGTTCAATGACTTGTTGAGCAGTTGCGGAAACGGATGCGCCGGATCGATGCCCAAAGGCGTTACCACCGGCCGGACCCGGGCCCGGTAGTACTGTTCGATCCAGGTCAAATCCGCCGCGCCCATGCTGCGGAAGTTCAGAAAGCGGATGCCGTTTTCGGCCAGGGCCGGCGCGAGTTGTTCCCGCCAGCAGGTGTATTGCTGGTCCACCATGCGCCGGACGCGTTTGGTGATGGCGCGAAAAGTCTCACTGGCGGTTAAACCGTCCAGGCTCCGCTCCACCACCTCGCTTTCAATCTGCTGTTTGAGGCCGGCCACGCGCACCTCGAAGAACTCATCCAGATTCGAGCTGACGATACAGAAGAACTTGACCCGCTCGAGCAGGGGATTTTTCAGGTCCAACGCTTCCTCGAGCACGCGCTGGTTAAATTCCAGCCAGCTCAATTCGCGGTTGATAAAATGTGTCGGGCCAAACGTCGCCATAATTCCGTGCTTCGCAGTCTCGAGGGCTTAGACTATACCGGAGCCTGGTCTGGTGAACAGTGCCAAATTCATCGCAGACACTCCCCAAAAACCTTCTGGCACTAACGTTGTCGGTCGTTTAGGGTTTCGCAGATCAACAACACCATTCCGCAAAGAAGCTCGGAACATGCGTGCGATGCAGACAAAAACTCGAGGGCTTTCCCTGGCCGGGATCGTGATTCTGTCCCTGGGATTTTCTGTTTCGTCCGCCGCGGAACCTGACCAGCCCTCCACAGTTCGCGTGGCCGGCCTGGTTCTGAAATGGATTCGGGCCGACAAGGAAGCCAACTTCCAGCGCGTTGAACCGATGATCCGCGAAGCCGCGATGAACGGGGCGAAGATCGTCTGCACGACCGAGTGTTTCCTGGACGGCTACGCCATCGCGGACAAGAGCATTCCGCTCGAGCAATACCGAGCTTTGGGCGAGCCGATTCCGGAGGGGAAGTATTTTCAACGACTGACCTCGCTGGCGAAAGAACTCAAGATTCACCTGATCGCCGGCCTGACGGAAGCGGACGGCGGAGCGCGTTACAACGCCTCGGTGGTGATCGGGCCGTCCGGCCAATTGATTGGCAAATACCGTAAGCAGAAGCTGCAACATGAAGCGGTGCGCAACACCCCGGGTCAGGACTCGCCGGTCTTCCAGACGCCCTATGGATCCATGGGCGTCATGATTTGCGCTGACCGGACTGAAGCGGCAATCGTTCGCCGGTTTTGCACCGCAGGAGCGGGCTTTTTAATTTGCCCATCAGGCGGGATGTTCGGACCGAAGAGCAACGACCCGATCGTGCAGGCGCGGTCCCGGGAGAATCAGATTCACATCGTGTTCGTGCATCCGGCGGAGTTTCTGGTGACGGGACCTGACGGATCGAAGCTGGCCAACACGCTTTTGGGTAATCGGCTCTTGATCCAACCGGACGAGGCGGGAACGGAGAGGGACGCCAACAGAATTTTCTACTTCGATCTGCCTCTGCAGAGGAAGTAGGCCGGCCGTTCGGGGCGGGCAGCGGTCATTGCCGTAGCTCCAGGCTTGTCGGCGCTCCAGAATCGCGCTTGCCGCCCTTGGGGACGAGGGCCTGGAGTGGGGGCGGTTCGGAACGCTTTCGCGTACGCTTTCTTTGCCCTTGAGTCCCGCCTCGGGCTGGATATATTGGGGCGATGAGCGCGAATGAAGTTATGGCCCAAATCAAGGCGCTGCCACAGGCGGAACAGGAGAAGCTGGGACGGCTGTTGTTGGAAGAGACCGACTGGCTGGAGGACTGGCTGGACGCTGCGATTGCCAAGGCCCGGATGGTAGAGCCGGAACGTCCGGTGGAAATGCTGTTGTGCGAGCAAGGGCTCTTGGGGTGAGTTTTCAGCTCGTCACCAAGCGGAGTTTTGACAAAGAGTTCGCCCGGTTGCCGAAGAACCTGCAACGCCGGGTGGCCGAAGCCTTCCTGGCCCTGCGCGAGAATCCGTTTCCGCACGGCTGCGTGAAGTTGACCGGCACCGAGAGTTATCGTCTTCGCGTGGGCGACTACCGAATCATCTACTGCCCGGACTTGGAGAACAAACTGATCCGGCTGCTGGCGGTCGGACATCGGCGCGAAATCTACCGGTGACGGGGCCAGGAGGCCGGAGTATTGGGCGGCTTTGAGAACAACGCCCGACGTGAAAGCCAGGAGCAGAACCATGGACCCGAAAACTTCACCCTGAAAACGGCATTTCAAACCGCGAAATACACGAAATACGCGAAAGGAGAAGGAGTTGAGCAGGAAAGTGTGTTCATCTAATTGGTGAGCCGGGCATTTCCCCCAATCCATTCTGTTTTGGCGTATTTCGCGTATTTCGCGGTTCCAACTTCTTTTTCTGGGTTCACAAACGCCGAGTGTTGTAGCCGCAAGCTTGAGCTTGCGTTTAGCAGATTGCGTCTTTCGGTCGAGGGTGTCTTGCTTGGCATCCCGGGGCGCGACAGACAATTCAATTGGCTGTTTCATAAACACACCCTGATAAAGGATTTTTATTGTCTGCGCCTCTTTCCGGCGGGAGTCAAGCCGGGAATTTCCGCAAATTCATCGCAGACATCCCCAAGAGACATCCCCCAAAACCTTCTGGCACTCACGCTGTTGATCGTTTAGAGTTTCGCCAATCAACGGCCCAATTCCGCAAAGAAGCTCGAAACATGTGTGCAATGCAGACAAGAACTCGAGGGCATTCCGCTGGAGCAAGACCTGGCTTTGGGTGAGCCGATTCCGGAGGGGAATTATTTTCAACGACTGACCTCGCTGGCGAAAGAACTCAAGATTCACCTGATCGCCGGCCTGACGGAAGCGGATGGCGAAGCGGTTCGGAGAACGGCTGTGCTGCTTGGGTCGCGCTGAAATCGGGCTGGCGGAGAGTCTATTGGTTTGCTCGTGGAGAGCAGGCCGAAAGTCTTTGCGCCGCAGGGAGTTCGTTCCGATGGCAAGGAGGCTTTGCGGATGACCGTCGGTCGTGGAGCATCGTGACGAAACGAGCTGTCGGTATGGAGCGAAGCCGAACCCAAGTTCCGCGGAATGGAGACTGCGAAGTGTGGTCATGATCCGCACACAGACGACTTTCCGAACGACTTTCCGAATTGTATTTGGAATCGTCCACCCTCAGAATGCCGCAGATCAATGCGATGCAGCCTGGCTATGCAATCTGAAATTTCGCGCCGCGATTTCCTGACGGCTTCGGCGTTCCTGCTTTTAAACTCGAAGGTGGCGGCGGCTGAATCACCGGGCGCAGCCGAGCCGGTCATCGACATCCACCAGCATACCAACTACGGCGGCAGGACGATTGGCCAATTGCGGGCTCATCAGCAAGCCATGGGCATCAGCCAAACCGTTCTGCTTCCAGCCGGCCGGATGTATGGGCTGGATGCGCAGTGCGGCGGCAATGCCTCGGTCTTCGAATTGGCCCGCCAATATCCAAAGCAGTTTGCTTTTTTTGCCAATGAAGTGGCCGGCCTCCCGGAAGCGCGCGAGGAAATCACCGCTTACTTGAAACGCGGCGCCATCGGCATCGGCGAGCAAAAATTCAAGGTCGCTTGTGATTCGGAGCCGATCGAGCGCCTGGCTGAGATCGCCCAGGAGTTCAACGTGCCGGTGCTGCTGCACTTTCAGCATGGAGTTTATAACACGGGCCTGGAGCGGTTTCACAAAATCCTGGAGAAATATCCCAAGGTCAATTTCCTTGGCCACGCCCAAACCTGGTGGGGCAACATCGACAAGAATCACGACCAGACTGCCCTTTACCCGACCGGGCCGGTGACTCCTGGCGGCCTCACCGATCGGCTGCTGCGCGATTATCCCAATATGTACGGGGATCTCTCGGCGGGGTCGGGCCTGAACGCGTTGATTCGCGACGAAGACCACACCCGCGGTTTTCTCGATCGCCATCAGGACAAACTGTTGTTTGGCAGCGACTGCAACGACACAATCGGCCGCGGCCCCGGCTGCCAAGGCGCGCAAACCCTTGCTGCCATCCGGCGGCTGGCGTCGAGCAAAGTGGTGGAACGAAAGCTTCTCTTCGAGAACGCCAAGCGGCTCTTGAAACTGTGAAATTCAAAGCCAAAATGAACCATGCGCGACTATTCAAACTTCATCGGCGGTGAATGGATTTCTCCAGCGTCCG
>ERZ1292640.822-Hain-H43-02um-R1-822-length-25790-cov-7_pt1 | contig 25790 bp, 37 predicted proteins | sample MGYA00564404_ERZ1292640 | MGnify/ENA primary metagenome ERZ1292640 (study PRJEB36523, sample SAMEA6512636) | groundwater metagenome | collected 2019-01-08 | study: AquaDiva: Metagenomics assemblies of 32 groundwater samples | reverse complement strand
CGAAAAAGTTAAAATTTCTCGACGAGCTCAAAGGTCATCTGTCAAAGTTGGGTTATAGCAAATATAATACCTTTATTATGAAATCCAAAACTTTTAGGTATCTGATTTTTATAAGGTTTCTTTAAGTTATATTCTATTTTTGGTTCTTTATATTTATCGAATGTAAGTCTAATGTTGTCAATACATTGTAAGCTAAATATTTCAGGTTTAAAACTATACCAAATAAAATTCTTGTCATTTTTTAAACTTAATATCTTTCCTTTCATATACTTTTTAGCTAAATTGTTTTAATAAACTTTTTCTTAATGCATAGGATGAAATCTTTTACTCTTTTTGATTGAGTTGAAAGAATAGCTAATCCTGCGGGGATGAAGACTATTGCTGGGCCTGGGAGGAAAATCATGAGTATTCCTAGGAAGAGAATGATTAATCCTAATGCGGTGAGAATTATCTTTTTTATGAGACTTTTGTTCTTAGGTTTGTTTTTTATATTCTCCTTCTTTTTCATTTTAAAATATAGATTTAAGGGTTTTTATACCTTCCAGAAGATTTATATAAATACCTCTTTGAAATAAGTTTATGTTGTCTATTACCGAGCTAATTGGTTATTTAATGCATTTTGATAAGTATCTTGGAGGTTATATTATCGAGTATGGGATATTAGTTTATTTTTTGATGTTTATGGTAATCTTCTTTGAGACGGGATTGGTTTTGTTTCCATTTTTGCCTGGAGATTCATTGTTATTTGTTGCTGGAGCGTTTGCAGGAGCAGGATATTTAGATGTAACTCTTTTATTTTTGCTTTTTGCTTTGGCTGCGATTGTTGGAGATAGTGTTAATTATAGTATTGGTAAATATTTGGGTCCAAGAGTTTTCAAATATAAAGATTCCTTTTTCTTTAGGAAAGAATATTTAGATAGAACTGCTAATTTCTTTAAAAAATATGGGTCTAAAACAATAGTTTTGGCAAGATTTATTCCAATAGTTAGAACTTTTGCTCCGTTTATGGCTGGAATAGGAAAGATGAGATATATTACATTCTTATCTTATAATGTTATTGGAGGAATTGTTTGGGTTGCGTTGTTTGTATTTTTTGGATATTTCTTTGGTAATCTTCCTTTGATAAAAGATAATTTAATTATTGTTGTTCTGATAATAATTCTCGGTTTTTCTATTGTACCTGTTTTATATGAGTATCTAAAGCATAAATTGACTAATAGGAATAAAATTCAATAAGTATTTAAATTGACGATTTTAGGGCAGTCTATGGACCTTAAGGATATTAAAAGAGATTATGCAGTGATGGAATCTAAATTCAGTTTACCTAAGTTTAGTGAGATTAATCCTGTTTTTGAAATAGAAAAATTGGAGTATGAGAGTGATTGTTTTATCCGCGTTGTAAGAAAAATGATGATGGATAAGGTAGTTAACTCTTTAACTTTTTTTGAGATGTTGTTGAATCCAGTCAATGCTCCAAGATTGTATATGGGTTTTATTAAGGTGATGACTAGTGAAGATAAGAAGAGAATTGAAAAGTTGTATGAGCAATTTGGGCAGATTAGTTTGGATTGTATGCCTTTGGAATTGAATTATTCTGAGAAGGCAGAAGCAGATATGATAAATAAAATATTTATTCTGTGGAATCAGAATAAGAATGATTTTCTAACTATTTTGAATAAGGTGGCTCATCCTGGAGATGGAAATAATCTTAAGAAAGAAAAGAGTTATTTTGGATAGGTAATTAAGTTTTACAAATCACAATAAACTTATTAAACCTTTGAATTTTTAATATTTCTATGATTCCTACATTTTTTGTTGAATTAATGGCAAAGGATAGGGCAAGAAGTGTTAGTCCTGTAGATGAACATGGAAGACCTAAGGACGATGAATTTGAACCTGTTAATCCTGCTCCAGTTTATCCAGGTCGCGATGATTATCCACCTATTGGGCGTAGAGCATCTATAGGTTATAAAGATTCAAGTTTAAGGTTGGATAGAAAGTATGAAAAATAATATTTTAATTTATTTTTCTAAGATTAGGTAATAAGATAGATTTGCTAAATCTCCAATTTCTAATATTTTAAATCCTACATCTTTTGCAAGGGAAGTTATCTCTTTTTCTGAATACGCTTTTACTCTCCCCCAGGTATCTGAGTTGATTGATTCATTTTTATCAATAGAATAATTTATTCCTAATGAATTATAGTATTTCTTTCTTTCTTCGAGTGTTCCTTTTTTAATTGCGCTTAAGAAGAATAACTTTTTAGTAACTCTATATATTTCTCCAAATAGCTTTTTGTCATCTTTAACACAGGCAACAGTGTTCCACAAACATACAACTAAATCAAATGAATTATCTTTGAATTTAGAAGTTAATTTTTCAGCATTTAAGTTTATTATTTCAGAATTATTAAAATTCTTAGATTTTTCTTTAACTTCTTCAATTACTTTTTTATCTATATCTATTCCTAAATATCTTTTTACCTTTGGAGCAATAATAGAAATCATTCTACCATTCCCACAACCTACATCTAATACTGAATATTCTTTTTCTAGTAGAGGGATTAGCTTTTCTTGTTCTTCTTTAAGAAATTTTTTATAACTTTCAGGGTATTTTTCAAGATTTAATGCATATGATACGTCTTTTTCCATGAAGTTTAATTTATAGATTTAATTAACTCTGTGACTGAAAGTTCTAACATTGCAACTGGCATTTTAATTCCCCATTCTCTCAATGTGGAAGGATGAACTTCTCCAAGGTGGCCTATGGGTTTATTGTTAACTATAATTTCTCCAGTTCTTCCTTCAATCATATCTTTTCTAGTTATTTCTTTTAATTCATATTTTATATTGAGCATTCTGGATAGATAATCTAGGATTTGCTTTATTTCTGTGAAATTACTTGGAGAGCAAGCAATGCATAGGTGATTGGATTCTTTTATTCCTGTGTCCTCGCGTGCATCTTTTTTGAAGACTGTGCCTAGTTCGAATATCCTTTGAGGGTATTCATTGTCTTTGTTTTCGGATAGGATTCTTAGAGTAGGAATTGAGAGGTTTGGACGAAGGATTTTATATTCTGTTTTTGAGTTTTCAACTTCTATTCTTGCTTCTTCTGGAATATGGACTGATTCTTCTTGTTTAATGAGGTGATAGCTAGAAATTTCTAAAAGACCAAGTCCTGCGATAATATCTGCAATTTTATTATTAAACTGAGATTCAATTGATTCTTCACCTATAGTTGCTACTTTTGGAATTTCTGGAGTTATATTTTCATAGCCATATGCAATGGCAATATCTTCAATTATGTCTACTTCATGAAGAATGTCTGTTCTATATTGTGGAATTTGTGCAATTCCTTTTTCATATTCATATCCCATTTTAGGAAGAAGTTTGACTAAGTCTGATTCTTTTAATTGTAATCCCAGAAGTTTATTTGTATTTTCTAAAGAGATTCTCATTTTTTCCGGTTTGAGGGTTATTTGTTCTGTTTTATTTCCATAAGCGATGTCTACTGAATATGCCTTTCCTCCTTGGTCTATTAAGTCCATTACTGCTAAAGAGATAACTCTTTTTAGAGTGTTTAAATCTGAACCTGAACATTCTATAAATATCTCTGATGTTTCAGGAGTTAGTTTTCCTAGATTATCTGAATTGATTATTGGAGGAATGCTTAAGATTTGAGAATTAGAGTCATAAAATACTGGGAATTTATCAAATCCTTCAAGTAAATGGGCATATTCTCTTCCAGTAGGATGTCTTGATAAGATTTGAAGTGCATCCATTTTTTGAGGCATATCTAAAGGTTCGAAGATTATTTCTTTTGGTGTTTTTGTAGTATACTTAATAGGGAATTTTATTTTATTTAATACATAATATCCCATAGCTAATTTTTTTCTATTTCTTCCTACAGTAGTATGAACTTTTTCTTGCCATTGCATTATCTCTATAATTTTTTCATTTGTTAATTTTATTCCTTTTACAACTGCAGCCATACAATATGGACGAACTTTTTCAACTGATTTGTCTACTATTATTTTGTAATCGGATTTATTTATTTTGTATTCTTGTTTAGATGATTTTCCAATGAACAATTTTACTGCTCTAACAAATCCTTGCATTGACAATAAGTCTGGACGGTTGGGAAGAATTTGAATTTCTATTTCTTCATTTGTCAGGGATTCTACAGGAATGCCCAGCATCATTATTCTGTCTAGCATTTTTTCATCTAGTTTAAAATGTTTTTCTATTTTTTTTCTTGGGAATTTAACATTTGCCATTTTATTTAATCCATCCTTGTTTTTCTCTAAGTATTTTTATATCATTTGAATACATTTCTCTTAAATCTTTTATTTTATAGTAATCCATTATTATTCTATCAAATCCTTGTCCCCAGGCGAGAACTGGAATTGGGCTTCCAAGAAGAGGGGCGGTGACTTCTGGACGGAATATTCCTGCTCCTCCAAGTTCTATCCATTCTTTTCTTTCAGGATGCCAGACTTGTATTTCTACGCTTGGTTCGGTGTATGCGAAGAAGCTTGGAACGAATTTTATTTTTGTGAATCCCATTTTTTTATAGAATTCTTTAAGATAGCCAAGAAGATGGCGAAGATTTGCATTGGGGTCTACTACTATTCCTTCTGATTGATAGAATTCGAAACCATGTTTCCAATCCAAAGTTTCATTTCTGAATACTTTTCCTATCGCAAAGAATTTTGCCGGAAGGTCTTCTTTTTTTAGGTTAGATAGTGTTTTTGCAGAAAGATTAGTGGTGTGAGGTCTAAGAAGAACTTTTTGAGCAATTTCTTCTTTCCAAGAGTATTGCCATCCTTTGCTTCCTGAAATTCCAAGTTCATGAGACTTCTTTACATTTTCCATTACTTTTTTGTTGTCTATTTTCGATTTTACATCTTTGATAAAGAATGTATCTTGCATTTCTCTTGCGGGATGGTCTTGGGGAGTGAAAAGTGCATCAAATACCCAGAATGAAGAATCTGCCATGTTGCCAGTCATTTCCTTAAATCCTAAATCTGTCCAGATTTTCTTTCCATATTCTATTGATTGATTTACGAAATGTCTTTTTCCTCCATTAATTCTTGGAACTTGTGCCGAGATATCATATTTTCTGAATTTCTTTGATTTTACCTTATCCCATTCTCTAATTAATTCAGGAGTAATTTCTTCTATGGAATCTGAAATAATTTCTTTTCCTGCAAGTTGTTTTCCTATTTCAGTTAGATGATAATCTACTACTGATTTTGTTTGGATTTCAATTATATCTTTTCTTTTTTGAAGATTTGAGAGAGCTAGAAGCATTTCTGGAAGAAGTTTTTCTTTTTCTATTGGAAGTAATTCTAAAAGTTGTTCTTCTAGTGAGCGTTTTATTAATTCTTGTTTTGTTGCTTGAAGAGAAAGTTTTCCATTTGTTAGAGAGATAAGTGCTTTAGATTTTAGAACGCCTAGAGAGACTTTGAATTCATTTTCTGTAAGTTTGGAAAGTTTTTGGGCTTCTTCAAGAGAGAGATGGTTTTGTTGTTCTAATAGTACGAGAAGTCTTCTTTCAGGGAGATTATGTTTTTTATAGTATATTCCGTTTACTCCTAAATCGATTACTATTCTATCGGTAGAAGTTAGACTTAGTATTCCTTTAGATTCAAGAAAACGAAGAGCTCTAAGAACTGAAACTTCATCCATTCCTGTTTTCTCAATCAGTGAAGGTATTTTGGAAGGTAAAAATGGAATAACTTTTCTTTCCATAGGGGAAAGTTTGTCAATAATGTCTTCCATATGGGAGGTATTATTTTTATCTATCATGTTTTTTTAAGGAATATTGTGCTTAAAAAGATTTGCTGAACAAATCTTTATCTTCTTAATTTGATAAATTAAGATTAAAAAGCTAGTGCTTGACTTGCCTGTTGGCTTGAGGCACCCCATGATTTTAGCAAAGATTGGGTGTTTTTCTGGTCTATAACTCCAAATAAAGCGAGTTTTATATTCTTTTTTCTGCAGAATCTAATATTTTGAATAATCTTTTCTATTCTTTTTGCTTTTTCTTCTTTTTCTAGAGGGCGGAGTTCATTTAGGTCTATTCCTATTGCAATATTTTTCTTTTTTGCTAGTTCTACTATAAAATGATTAAGTCCAGAATCTATTTGTCTTAGTGAAGTTCTTCTATCTCCTCTTTCTGGGCTTAGAAGGATATCGAATTTTCCATGTTCTAGCATTTTTCGGTTATACTCATCATTTTGAGCCAAGACTATTTTAGGACTTTCTTCTTGTTTCAGAATTTGTTTTGTTTTTTCTATTGATTTTTCATTTATCATTTTAGTTTAGTATACTTGTGCCTATAAATTTCTTGCCTTGAAGGAGTTTCTCGAGATTTATTAGATTATCTCCTAGAATGTATGTTTTTATTTTATCTTTTTTAATGAGTTTTGCTGCTTTTTGGTCTAGAACGAAATGTTGCCCGGGTTTGAAATGAATTTTATTTGCCATTTTTTCAAAGGAGGCCCAGCTTATTTCTGGAATGAATTTTGCATTTTTATGGGTTGCTGGATTGTCAGAGTATAATCCTTGAACATTTGTAAGATTGATGAAGTCTGTTTTGAGATAATGGGCGAGTTTTGCTGCTGTGCTGTCTGAAGTTGAATGGGCTGCCCATCTTAATGCCCCACAGAAGATTATATTATGTTTGGGAAGAATTGATTTTACTTCTTCCATGTCTCTTGGAAGGACTTTATTTGCTTCATTTCCAAAGAATTGCATCATAAACATTGCATTCATTCTTGTTGCTCTAATTCCTGCCTGAGAAAGAGCATATTCATTTTTGTGTTCTTCTTTAAGTGCATCAATATATGCTCTGGCTATTGCTCCTCCACCACAAACAACTACGAATTTATATTTGTTTTTTAATTTTAAGAATATTTTTTTAAATTTTTCAATTAGCAGATAGTTTATTTTATCTGGAATAATTAGACTGCCGCCTAAGCTAAGGACAATCACTTTCTTTTTCATAAATGGAGAAGGGCAAGGGGTTATTTAAAAGTAATTATTTAAAAATTTCTCCATTTTCTTTGCTCCAGAAAAGAAGGTCTAATTCGTCTATGGGAATATTTATTGATTTTGAATAGTTGAGGAATGATTGTTCTAGTTCTAGATAATGCTTTTTGCTTTTTATTTTTGTATCTTTAATAATATTATTTTCTTTAAGGTTTTTTAGAATGTGCCTGTCCAGAATGGCGATTTGATTATTAGATTTACCGATATTTCTTAGAAAATGTCCAGCTTCTTTTAATCCGTAGCCGTAAACATTTTCAGCTAGCCAATTTCTTAATTCAATCGTGTTTGGATTAGATAATTGTTTTTTTACATTTTTCCAATTATTTAGATTGTATGTTATGTATTTTGATTTATTGTTATGAAATCTTGTTCGAGATTTGAGGATTGATTTTATTTCTTGAAGAGTAGGATTTGGGAGTTTTGATAATTCTAGAACGGCACCCCAGCATTTTTGAGCATTACTCTGTGGAGTTAAGGTACAGAATAGAAATTCTTTAAATTGTTGTTCTTCGTTGAGATATTTGAATGATTTGAGTTTTGATTTTATTGCTGATTTTTTCTCTAGATATTCTTGTTGCATAGAATTTTTGATAATTGGGTATATTAAAAGTTAATGAATTATGCTCGTTTTTGAATTAGAAAGCGAGTGCCTACAAATTCAGAGACTACTGCGATTATTAGAAGATTACCAAATACTGCTTTATATAATCCTGGAAGAATTGGAATTCTTGTTTTTTGAGAAATATCATTCATAAATGAAGTTATTTCTTCTTCTGTAAATATAATATTGGTTGATCTTACCATTCCTCCGGCAGTTACAATTAGAGGTTTTGATGGGCCTGGGCATTCTACACTAAAAACTCCAGGGTCTAAAAGAATATTTTTTATTTTATCTGAGATTAGTTGTCTAATACTCATAGTTAATGTTGGTTCTACTGGAAACATTGAGTGCGGAACTGGAAGTCCTTGATTAGTAAGATTTATTTCTCTTCCAGGAGTTACGATTGGAGATTGAGAAAGGGGAATTCTTTTTTGAGTTAGAATTATTCTTGGAATATTTGATTCTATGGTAGTTATTTTCCTCGGATTTGTTGAGTGTTCACCCATGGGAAGTTCTTGATCTTGAGATGCGAGTTCTATTATTCCTGGTCTTATATTCCGACTTTCAATAGACAGTACTGGATGAGAAAATGAAACAAATTTTTTCTTTTTTTCTTTTTTTATTGCGAAAAGAATGCTTCTCATCATCTCTTTTAGGAATCTTTGCTCGATAGGTATTTCTTTTTTCATATTAGAACTTAGGTAGCGGACGAGGAGTCATAGGCCTTTTTTCTTCTTCTTTTGGTTCTTGATTGGCGTATAGTTTTTCTCTAGTGTGTTCTTCCATTAGAGTTAGTCCTTTGGCAATTGTCTTATTTTGTTCTAGCAGTGCATCTATCTTATTTAAGAATTCTTTATCTTTTTCGGAATTTTGATTTAGAGGATTCTCTCCGAAGTTCTTTGCTGCTACTTCAAAAATTGTTAGAAGATGAGAAAGTTGATTATTCATTTTATCTATTTTTTCTAAGAGATGAGTATGTACCTTTTGTAGTTCGATTAGATTTTGAACTAGGACTTCATTTATACTATGACTATGATTAGCAACTTTACTTTCACTACTCTTTTTTGGCATACCTTATTGACGATAATTTTGTTTATAAATGTTTTTGCTTTTGGGTAGTAAAGCTTAAAATAGGGAGTTTCTTGAGAATTACGTTATACGGATCCATAGGATAACGGTTAATCTGGTCGCCTCCAGAAATTTTGGAGCAAGCGACTGATGGGGGTTCAACTCCTCCTGGGTCCATTTTATATAATCTTACTTTTACAGCAATCTTTTTAATCTTATGATTTGACTTATTTCAATGGCTTACAAGGGCAGAGAACACGAGGATAAGGTTACTAATTTGACTAAATGGGGTTCATCTATGCTAATTCCTACTGCAATTAGTTATGTTGCCGGGATGGCTTATACTCATTATATTGCCGGGGCAGATATCGGGCCTGCGGTAAATTCGGTTCTTTCTTTTTTGTTTAAGACTGAAGTTTATTATGCTACTAGTGTTTTATCCTATTGGGCTATGCATAGGGAGAGATATAATCATGAAGGTAATCAGAGTTTGAAGAGAGATATTGGTAATAAATTTAAAGGAAACATGCTTGGAACGGTTGTGACCACACTTGGAGCAGGAGTTCAATGGGGAATGATGGATTTACTCGGATTTGGACCAAAGTTTTCATTTTTAGTGGGAAGTGTTATAGGGGGAGGACTAGGTTTTGGGGCCAATTATATTTACGATAAGGGAAAGAAGTTGACTTAGAAGGTTTTGAATATTAAAATAAAAAGTCGAGGCGCTGTCTTTGGAATCATTGCCCCGACATTTTTACCTGAAAATGAGGGTATTTATAGGTTATGATTAGAGCTTTTTCATTTCATCAATTTCTTCGAATGAAATTGCTGCACCTTTGAATTTTGTTGCATAGAGTGCTGCTTCGAGAATTTTATTTCCTGCAACATTCATAAGATTTTTCTTATATGCTACGAAAACCAGTTCTGAAGAACGAACAAATTTATATTTTGAAAATATTTTGTAATCTGGTGCGACTAATTGGACTCTTTGATGAAGTCGTTCGGACATTAATTGTTCTAAGTTTTCAGGTTTTTCTGCAAGAAGTCGTGTGGTTCTTTCATCAACTCCTATAATATTCGCTATTCCCTTTCTAGTGCATTCATCACTTAGTGCTAAACAAGACATTTCTCCAGGACTTACAATTTTAATCCACTTTCCTTTTGCTTGAAGAAAGTGATTTGCTTTGTCAAGGATTGCGTTAGTTTCTTCTTCTAAAACTTTATCTGAAACATCTATTGATGCAGGTAATTCTAGTATTCCTTTTTCTATAAGAGATTGAATTTGTAATGCTTCGAATTCAAATCTTTTTACTTTTAACGGATTGTTTACAACCTCCTCTTTTACTTGAGGAGTGATTAGAATTTTAACTCCCAATTCTTTTTTTATTTTTTCAAATAGATAAAGTAGTCCATTCATGGAGAAATTTATTATTGGGCCGGAATCTAGAATTAGGACTTTCATGAGAAAAACTCCATTGCTGTTTTTATTCTTTTTTTAACATCTATTGAAATGTTAAATCCAAAATCGTCTCCTCTTTGTCCAGAATATTCGGATAGTTCCCAGGGAGTTATTCCCAGTATTTGAGCTGTTTGTCCTAGGGAGATTCCGTGTTCGTAAATTTTAGATGCTTTATTTATCGATGCTTTTCTTATAACCTCTTCTATGTAGGGTTTTAGATTTCCAGAAATACCCATTAGCGAATTTCTTATTCTGGTTATATGCTCTGTAAATGCTTTTTCGTTATTTTCTTTTAGTGCTTTTATTGCTAGATCTATGAATCCATTAAATTTTATTTCAAAGTTATTCCATTGTTTCATTTTTTCATAGTCTCTTCTTTCTACTAGTTTACTTAAAGTATAAACTATAACTGTTGTGAGAATATCTCCTGGGCCTTGGTCAAGAGTGGCGCAGTGAATGTGCTGATTAGATAACTCTTTTAGTGCTAAGGAATCTTTTTCATTGAGTGCTTTTTTTGTTGCTTCGAGAACTGAGACTAAATGATTCACCTCTAACATGATAATATTAATTAGTAGGAATATATAAATGTTCAGGATAACAATATTTATATTCTCCCAGATTATGTATTTATATGAATAGGCTTGAGGGAATTGCTTTGAGTGTTTTTTTAGCAGGAAGTTTGCAAGCGTGAAGTATACCTGGAAATTATTCATTTGAGTTTAATCAGAAGAAATCTATTTCTACGTCTTTGGGAGAATATTGTTCTAGTCCTAGTCCGTATATCATTGGATTAGGTATATTTTTAGGTACTTGGGCGTCTAGAAAAATAAATAAACGATTATATAATGAGTAATTCATAACATTAATAAACTCTTTAGACTATTGAAATGTGATGAAGGCGATTTTAGATACTAATTTTGTTATTGCATGTGTGAGAAGAAAGATTGATTTTATTTCTGAACTTGAAAAACAAGGATTTAGGGTGGTTGTGCCTAGAGAAGTAATGGAAGAGATGAAGGATATTAGAAAAGATGTTGTTCCTGATGAAAGAATTGCTATTGATATTGCTTTGGAGATGTTTGAGAAAGGAAAGGTTGAGAAAATGAAATTGCCTAAGGGAAAAGTAGACGAGGGGCTTATAATTTTGGGAAAAGATGGAAATTATATTGCTACATTGGATGCGGCAATAAGAAATATTGTTCCTAATAGAATTGGAATAGATAATGGAAGTAATTCTATTTCTGTGAGCAGAAAGTAATTTTATAACAGATATTCTTTTAAAGACAGGAATTTGATTTTGTTTTATGTCAAAGATGAGGTTTGATGGGCAAGGCAAATTAATTGGAATTGCGTCGGATAATGGAGATATGGTTAAAGTCAATTCTAGTCCTAGAAATTCATATTATAAAGAGAAGAATGGAAGTTTGAATAAGTTTGATGATTGGCAAGAGGAAGAAGAGGAAAAGGAAGGGTTTATTCCAGATGAAACATTAAGGACTTCTGATTCGCTTGGATTTTTGAAAGATGATGGATATTTTAATCCTATAAAAGATGAAGGATATTGGAGTTTATTTGATTCTGAAATTAAATTGGCTCCACTTAAATTTTCAAATGGAAAGACACAGGAAGATGTGGTAAAAGAAGTTGTCGATAATATTAAAAATGGAAAGAAAATGATATTTATTCATGGAGCTTGTGGAACCGGCAAGTCGGCGATTGCATTAAATATTGCTCGTAAATTAGGAAGAGCTAGTTTAGTTGTGCCTGTTAAGGGTTTACAGAGACAATACGAGGAAGATTATACCTCCAAGAAGTATGTTGTTAAGGAAAATGGAAAGAAAATGAGTATTGCCATGATAACTGGGAGGGAGAATCACGATTCTTTGATAAAGCCAGGATCAAATTGTGCTGATCCATTTTTACCAGACACTATTAAGATTGCAGAAAAGAATGAATCATTTATTAGGGAGTTTTATGAGCAGAATCCATATATAAAGAATAAAGATTTTCCAGATATTAAAAAGCTGAAAAGAATTTCTATTGCTCCTTCTAATCCATATTGGAGCCCAATTGTTCCCGATGATTATGAATTGCCTATTAAGGATGCAAAGAAAAAAAAGTATAAAGGTTTACAGGGAAGAAATTTTATATTTTATCATAGAAAAGAGGGATGTTCTTATTATGATCAGTATCTCGCTTATCTTAGTGCAGATGTTCTAATCTTCAATTCTGCTAAATATAAAATTGAAGTTGCATTGGATAGGAAACCGTGGACTAATGTCGATATAATAGATGAAGCTGATGAATTTCTTGATAGTTTTTCTTCACAGGAGGATTTGAATTTAACTAGGTTGGAAAATTCTTTGGGAGTTTTAAGGCCAGATCATCCAGAGGCGCAGGTTGTTAGAGATGAATTAATTGAACTTCTTGGATTGGAAGCTAAGAATAAACGAGCTTTGGGAGTAGATGAAAAAAAGATTTTCAAAATAAACGAAACTAATTTGGCTAAGGTATTCAAATTATTTTTGTCTAGTAGCGAATTGCATGCAGAGATATTGACTGATGAATTGAATTATTCCAATAAGGGCATGGAAGTTGCAGAGATATTTTCTACTATGATGGATGATACTTATGTTATATTTTCTAAGAGAGAGAATGATTTGTTTTGTTCTATTGTTACAACTAATTTATCTGAGAAATTTAAAGAAATGATGAACAAATTAGATGCTGTTGTTTTTATGTCTGGAACTTTACATTCAAGAGACGTTTTAAAGAAAATATTCGGAGTTGATGATTTTGCATTTGTTGAAGCGGAAGTTGGAATGCAAGGCAATCTTGAGCTTCATTTAACTGGAAAAGAGAAAGATTGTAAATATTCTAATTTTTCGTCTGGGCAAGTTACTAGGAAAGATTATCTTTTGGCGTTTGATGAATGTTTGTCTAGGGCAAAGAAACCTACTCTAGTTCATGTAAATGCCTATGATGATTTGCCTACGGAGGGAGAGATTATGAGTTATGGGCTTAGAAGAATAATGTCTAGAGAGAGGTTGTTGAGTTTACAGGGAATGGATAAGACTGGAAAATTAATTTCTGATTTTAAGAATAGATTGAGCGATGTTTTATTTTCTACTAAATGTTCTAGGGGAGTGGATTTTCCTGGGGAGACTTGTAATTCTATTATATTTACAAAGTATCCTAATCCTAATGTTCAGGGAACATTTTGGAAAATTCTTCAGAAGACTCATCCTGAAGCATATTGGGATTTTTATAGAGATAAAGCTAGACGTGAATTTTTACAGAGAATATTCAGGGGATTGAGAAGCAAAGAGGATCATGTTTATCTTCTCTCTCCAGATATTAGGGTTTTGGATAGTGCGAGGAAGTTGCAACAGGGGAAGTTTTAGATAGAAGTATCATTAATAAGCTTTAAATAAGAATTTGGGATAAATAGATTTATGAAATTGAAAGGAGGGATAATATATGAATAAGTTTTTTGATAAGAATTCAGAATCATTCTATGCAGTTTTTAGAATAGTTGTAGGATTATTGTTCTTTACACATGGAGCAAGTAAACTATTCGGATGGTTCGGATCTAAGGGAACAGTTACTCTCATGAGTTTAATGGGATTGGCAGGAGTTATAGAAGTAGTTGTAGGAATACTTTTAGTATTGGGACTATTTACTAGATATGCTGCTTTATTGGGAGCACTCAATATGATTGGTGCTTGGGTGGTAATGCATGTTCCTAAAGGAGGAATATGGCCTTGGGCAAATGGAGGAGAATTAGCTTTGATGTTTTTCTTAGCTTTCTTAGCTATTCTTGCAAAAGGACCAGGAATCTGGGCTATTGACAAAGAAGAATAAGTTTATATTTTGTTTTTTTCTATTTATTTTATGAAAAACGTGGTGATTATTGGTGGAGGGTTTGCTGGAAGCAAGGTTGCTAGGAAACTTTCAGGTAATAAAGATTTTAAGGTAACTTTAATTGATAATAAAGAATATTTTGAATTTACTCCTGGAATTTTAAGAACATTAGTAGAACCTGAACATTCTAAATGCATTCAAGTTTTGCATAAAACCTATTTGAAAAATGTGGAGTTTATTTTAGGAAATGTTGGAGGAGTATTTGATGATTATGTTGTTATAAATAAAAAAAAGATATCTTTTGATTATTTGGTAATTACTTCTGGTTCTCATTATGGAAGTCCTATAAAAGATAGGGATTCAATATTGGTTAATAGGGCTAAAAATCTTGTAAAGAGCCATGAGAAGTTGAAAAAAGCAAAGAAAGTACATGTAATAGGAGGAGGACTTGCAGGAGTGGAATTGGCAGCAGAGATTATATGTAAATATCCTGATAAGAAAGTTACTCTTTATCATTCTAAAGATAGATTATGCAATAAACATAGTTTGAAAACTTCAGGTTATGTTACTAAATTCTTAGTTGAGAAAGGCGTGGAAATTGTTTTGGATAAATATGGAAAAGAAAATAAGAAGGATGAGGAGATGACTTTTATTTGTACTGGGATAAAACCAAATTTTGCATTTTTGGAAGGCAGTTTCTCTGAAATATTATCTGATACGGAATTTATATCAGTAAATAATTATTTGCAAACATACATGCATCCTAATATATTCTCTGCGGGAGATGTTGCAGATACTCTTGGAGAAAAAATGGCACAGAATGCTATTAAACAGGCAGAAATTGTCGCAGATAATATTGTTGCTATTGAAAATGGGAAGCAGTTGAAATCTTATATTTCTAAGACAAATCCTATAATAATTAGTTTAGGAAAGAATGATGGAGTTTTTGAATACGGGAAGTTTGTTTGGGCTGGCTTTCTACCAGGATTGTTGAAGAGGTTTGTTGAATGGATGGAAATGAGGAAGTTATAGTTATTTCTTTTTGTTTACTTGACTATAATAAATATTAAATAGGATAAAACTATCTTTATGTTATGAATACTTTAACACAATTGGCAATTAAAAATATGGCTGGAAAATATTCTAAGCCTATTGCTGAATTGGTAAAAGAGGGGGAAGGAGTTTCAAGACTTGAGCATTATATCTTTGTTAGAGGAGTAATGGGAGTTTCTGGAAAAAAGGACTTATGGAATTTGTTGCAGGGGATTTAGTTTACAAGTATGAAGGTTTTTGGAAGCAACTTCCAAGACAAAGATTTCAATTTGAACAATTAGGATTCTATGAGCCAGTAGAAGAAAAAGATTTACCTTGGAATAATGGAGAAAAATGGTATTTTGAAGCTCCTTGGGCGGGCATTTCTAGGGGGACGATTGATAAATGGTTATTAAGTCGTGAAACTCTTGATAAACATAGGTAGAACAAGTTTTAAAAGTTGGTTAGAAAGCTATTTTTATGGCTGAAAGTCAAAATCCAGAAATTGTTCCCCAAAAAGTTTATTCTACACTTGAGAAATTTATAGAAAATCAAAATAATTTTTATCTTCACTTTTGTTCTGATTGTTTTACAGGTAAAGAAGTGTATAGAACTAAAGCACATTTTCGGAGATTTAGGGAGCAGTATTCTCAAATGGAAAGAAGATTAACTAGAAAGGTAAGCGTTAGAAGTTTGGGAGAAACTAATTTTCCAAATCAAGAATTGTGGGAAGCATCTAAATTAATGGCTAAATTGGTTTATGTTGGAGATTTTGGAGTAGATACTCGTCATAAAAAAGATGGAACTTTGGATGATTGGATTATTTATAGATAATATTTTTTTCTTTTAGCTATTCATAGAATTAAGAACTAATTCCATTTACTTCATAATTGCTCTACCAGATTCTCTGTAACATTCTTCTATTTTTGGTCTATATGAGTTAGATAATCTATTCCATTCCTGATGAATATTCCACCATAAATTAATTATTCTTTTAGCAGTTTCCAAATTTTGAGGATTTGTTCCATCATATCTTTCTATTACTCTGCTTGCTCCTTTTACAAATACTTCTATTCTAGGAGATAATCTTTCCCACAGGACTTGTTCTTGTTTTAGAGGGTTTACTGGTTGTCTAGGAAGAGTAAAATTATATTTATGATCAAACTTAAAGTATCGATCTTCCATCTTTTCAGTAATCTCTATTAAACTTTCTTTTGAAGGTAGTTTTCCTTCTTGAAGACTTCGGTCCATATCTGATTTATCAAACCATACGCCTTGAAGATATGCTCCAAAGCCAGGAACTTTCATACTTTTAATTACTTCTAATTCTTTAGGTGTAAATAAATATTGCATACTTTTCTGCTAGAATTGGGGGTTTTATAGCTTTCGGATAAGGTAGATTATTTCTTCTTTCCTTTTTTGTTTTCTTTTTTTGCAAATTCTAATTTTTCTTCTTTAGTGTATTCTTTTTTATTAGATTTTGCTTTTATTTCTTTGAAGCCAGTGTATTTCCAAAGAGCTTGAGGTATTTTGATTGAGCCATCGGCTTGTTGATTGTTTTCTAAAATGGCCACTAGGATTCTGGATGTTGCTAGGGCAGTGTTGTTTAGAGTGTGGACTACTCTTTTGTTTCCTTCTTTGTCAAGACATTTAATATTAAGTTTACGGGCTTGGTAGTCTGTGCAATTTGATAAGGACATTATTTCTCCGTATTCATTTAGTGTTGGGCGCCAGACTTCAAAATCTGCAGAACGGAATTTCCAATCTGCTAAATCTCCAGTGCAAATTTCTATGATTCTAAATGGAAGTTCTAGTTTTTGTAGGATGTCTTCTGAATTTTGCATTAATTCATCATATATTTTTTCAGATTCTTCTGGTTTGCAGAATACAAATTGTTCTACTTTATTGAATTGATGAGTTCTCCATAAACCTTTTTCATTTATTCCGTGAGCTCCAACTTCTTTTCTGAAACACATAGAGTATGCAAAATATTTTTTAGGTAATTCCCATTCTCCAATTGTTTGTTCTTTATGTAAGGAGAGAACGGATTGTTCTGAGGTTCCAATTAGGTGTAAGTCTTCGTCTTTAATAGAATAAACGGATTGTTCAATTGCTGCTTTGTCCATGGATGCAAATATTTCTTTTTCATGAAGCATTAATGGAGGTTCAATGTAGGTATATCCTTTAGCGTTCATGGTATCTATTGCGAATCTAATGAGTGCTTGATTAAGCAATGCTAATTCTCCTTTAAGATAATAGAATCCATTTCCTGAGACTTTTGCTGAAGCATCAAAATCTACTATTCCTAGTTTTTCTGCTAATTCTACGTGTGATTTTACTTCAAAATTGAATTTTGGTATTTTTCCAACTTTTTTAATTTCTTGATTTTCACTTCCATCTTTTCCTTTTGGAACTCCAGACCACATTATGTTAGGAAGTTGTTTTTGCATGGAAATTATTTCAGCTTCAATGACTTCCATTTCTTTTTCTATCTTGGCGATTTCGTCTGGGATGTCTTGGGCCCTCTTAAGAAGTGCTTTAGCGTCTTTTCCTGCCTTTTTGGCTTCACTTATTTGTTTGGATACGGTATTTCTATCTGCTCTTAGAGAATCTGATTTACCTTTGAGAGCACGCCATTCTTCATCTAGTTTCTTTATTTTAGCTACGAATGGGAGTTTTTGTAATTGTCCTTTCTTTTTTATGTTGTTTTCAACTATTTCAGGATTTTCACGAATTAGTTTGATGTCTATCATGTTTATGTATGTTAAATAGGTTTTATAAGGTTTTTGTGATACGCTGAATAGCATGTTTTAATAATATAAATATTTATTAACTATCACTTTTGATTGACTTTTATGGCTGATAAGAAATTAGTTGCATTGGACTGCGTTAACGGTATTACTTATATCGGGAGGGAAAATGCAGGGCTTACATTAGACAATTGGGTATTGATTGGAACTAGAGAAATTCCTAGGTTGAATGCGAAGGGAAGTTATCATGTTAATGCGCTAGAGTATTATCGTTCTGTTCAAAAGAGTAATGTATTTATGGGATTATCTAGTGCAACCGTAATTGTTTCAAGACATGAGTTATCTCTTCCTGAGTCTTCTTGAGTAATTTAATTTTACAGGGAACTCTATTGGTTATATAATGTTATGTACAGAGTTCCCTGTCCAGAGAATTCTACGGAAGAATGACACGATTATCAGAATTCTCTGTAGTTAAGACATAAATAGAACTTTTATTGCTCCAATTAACAGGGATAATGGGACAGTTATTTTAAAATATTTTTGATTAGTGAAAAAGGGAATAAGATTTAAGATAATTATTGCAATTCCAAATATTAAGTTTGTTTGTTCTATCATTTCATGACCCTAGCCATTGCTTCAAATAATGTAGCGATTATTAAAGCGATTAATCCGTAATCTCCTTTTCCAATTAAAATTAAAATTGCACCCAATAAGGTAACGCATGCCATTATCATATTTATAGGTTCAATAATCGCAAATTTATTCATATTTTATTAAGGAGCCGCCAGTTTATAAAACTTGTTTATGCCAGTTTATCAGAAGCTAGAACTATCTTTTGCCTTTTTCAGTTCGTGGTAATGTTGCTTGCCTAAATCATGGTACTTGGCTTTCTCGGTTTTGAATGCTTTTACAATTGTGGAAAATAGGTCTCCTCCGAGATGATGAGGGACAATAACATAATCAATTCCTTTTTCATATAAGTCCATGGCTTGACGAGGTTGTTCTGCTGTTGCAATGAATACTGCTTCCGAATTTGTATACTTAAGATAATCTTCAATGGTTAGGTTGGATTCTTCGTCTGTAACTGTGGAGATTACTAGCTTTGCTTTTTCTAATTCTATTTCTCTTAGAAATTCAGGGTCGCAGGCATCACCATAAACACAATTTATTTTTTCTTTGGAAAGTTGAAGAATAACTTTAGGATTATAGTCTACAACTAGAACTTTTGCTTTCATTTGTTTTAATGTTTTAAGAAGTTTGTATCCTATTCTATGATAACCAAATAGAATTACATCAAATTCTTCTTTTTTGGAGAGCATACCTTCTTCTTTGTTTCCTTCAAAGATATTTAGCATAAATGAGCATTTGTTAAATATTCTATTTGCATAATAAAGGAAGTAGCTGCTTATTCCTATTGTAAATATAGAGATTAATACTAATAAGCTCATATTTTCTTGAGATATTTGCCCTAAATTAAATCCTACTAGCAAGAGGATAAGTGAGAATTCACTTACTTGGGCTAAACTTACTCCTGCGAAGAAGTTTACTCTTTTCTTATATCCAAATAATTTTAGGATAATCATAACAATTAGAGGTTTACCAATAATTACAAATGCTGATAGAATTAGAGCATTTTTTATCATTATAGATGTTATAGGGGGAGAGAGTTGACTTCCAAGGAATATGAAGAATAGGACGATGAAGAAATCTCTTAGAGGTTTTATTTTTCCTCCAAGTTCTAAGGTATACTTGCTTGATGCTAAAGATATTCCTGCCATCAATGCGCCTATCTCTAGAGAGAATCCTAATGAATCAAATAGTGCTGCTAGAGTTAATGCCCAGGCAATTCCGAATAGAAATAGTGCTTCTTGATTTCTTGCAAGATAATTAAGGAATCTTTGAATTACGAAAACTGAAATTAATATTACTCCTACAATTAATGCCATGGCTAATCCTACTTTTGAGTATATTGCATTCATGCCAGAATTTTCTTGAATAATTGGAATTGTCATCAATGCTAATGCGGCAATAAAATCTTGAATGATTAAAATTCCTAGAGCAATTCTTCCATGGAGAGTGTCTATTTCTTTTTTGTCTGAAAGAATTTTAACTACTACTACTGTAGATGAGAATGAGAGTGCAAGTCCAATATATACGGCAGAAGTTATTGAAAATCCTAATTGAAGGACTATAAAATATCCTACAATTGCAGTTAATAATACCTGAACAACTCCAGCAAGAATTGCTACTCTTCCCATCTCCTTTAGTACTCTGAAGTCTAAACTTAAACCGACGATAAAAAGAAGAAGGGCAATTCCTATGTGCGCAAATATTGTAATTATCTGAGAGGAGTCTGGATTTATTAAATTGAATGCAAATGGACCCACAAGAACTCCTGCGATAAGATATCCAATCATAGGAGGCTGTTTTATTGCTCTGGCGACGATAGCAAGAATTGCAGAAATACCTATGATTATACTTATAGAAACTAATACACCATCCATTTTTTATTTAGGTATTGTGGTTTTAAATATCTTCTCGTTAACCTTTATTACAATAATCCTTAAAAAGTAAGGGTTAACCTCTAATTTTATGATTGATCCAAAAGAAAAACAAATTGTTGCCATTGAGAACTCCGAGCTCATGCAAAACCTTTTTTTAGATTTTGCAAGAAGTTACGCCCAAAAGATAGGTTTAACTGTCACACTTGAAGGCAGATATTCTGAAGACATTTATAAAAGACAAGAATTGAGGAGATTCACCCCATTCGTTATTGGGCAAAATGAAATAGAGGTTGCGCGATTAGATGAAGGAATTTTAGAAGGATTAGTTATTGAGGCAGGACTTATAGCTCAGCTTTCTCAAGGGATTATAACACCTAAATCTATCGAATTCAAAAAGGTATACACTAAATCAATGTCATGGTATCTAATAGGATTTCATCAAATTCCAATTAGCTATCTTGGAACATCAGAGGATGGCGTAGACTATAACGGGGACTGGATGGTCCCTCAAGGTTCATTCAAAAATGTTAATGAGTCAGGTAAGTTTCAAGTAATTAAACTGAGGTAGAAATATTTAATTAAAACTATAACTTTTTATAGGGTTTATTTATTAATTTTTAGTATATAAAGTATAAATGAGTCAAATATGACTAACGTTATTATCTGATGTTCGATTTGAAGATGATTTATTTGCCGATAATATTTTATGGGTCGAGTATTTGTATTATTGAATTGGATATTTATACTGAGTTGCTCCTTAGAGCATTAACTTGTTGAGTCTGTTTGATAATTATATTTAAAAAGTGCTAATTATACTTTAAAGGATGACTAAATCCACATCTCCACGTTTATATTATCTTGAGAACAAAACAGTAGAAGTACATCTTGCTAATGTTCGTGGGAAAGCCAACAATTTAATAATTTTTGAGAAAAGAGAAAAAACTGAATTTGTAGATGAAGTCAGACTAGTTGGTCAAGGTTATTTTACTCATGCACACAATCCTCGAGTTCGAAGATTAAAAGATTCTGTTTATCCTCTAAATGTATTGGTAGTACGTTATAATGAAGGAATGCCTACATTGCACGGCGTTTTAAGAAAGGGAAGAGAGGCTCTTGGAAGTGTCGAGGTTCTAGTTGATAATGTTGCCTTAGCAAGTGAAAGAAATTGGACAGAAATGGGTTACTTAGGTAAGAAGTAATTTTTTATAAAAAGGTATTGTTTAAGTTAAACTAAATAACTATTATATTATTCACAGATAAGATAGATTTTTATATCCTATAAAATCCATTTTCTAATCATATTCATCTCACCTATGGCTGAGATGAACGGGCTGATGGCACGCGGCGCTGTCAGCCCACTCATAATTTTTGTTATTTGTGGGCTGAATAAGTAAGTGAGAATTGGGGTAGAATAAAATAAACTAATAGTTATTTGCTGTTGAACAATCTACTAAACCAAGTAAGAATTTTGTCTATTAGGCCCTGACTTACGCATTGATTATTGACACATACATTACTTCCGCATTCAAAGTTATTTTCACAATTTTTACTTCCTTCTAATTGCTCTACAAATGCACCATTATCAGAACAGAATCTATTTGCTTTCCTATAACCAAAAGGATAGCATTTTTCATCAAGAGGGCATGAATCCTTGCAAATAAGAGTCTCTTCGATTTTGGAATTATTTTTCTCCTCTTCATTAGTGGCTGGAATGGTAGTAACAGGAAAGATAATAACAGGTTCAGAATCAGTGTAACACTCCCCTGTTATGCTGAACGAGTTTACCCCGCATTTGCTTTGATCTTTATAACATTTATTTTGACAAAACTCTTTTGCATAACTTTGCCATTTTTCTGAAGATTTACAAGAAGATTCACTTCCTTGTTTTTGTTCTTCTCCATTGTAACACTGCCAATAAGCATTCATAAATCCCCTGCCACCAATTGCTTCCTTTGTAGCATCTCCTTCAGGTATACAGTTAAATTCTATATAATCACTGTATCCGTCAGTAATAGTATAGCCATATCCTCCACAAGTGCTTTTCCAGGTAAGTTTCTCCCCATAGTCGCCGTTTACATCTACTAAACAAACATCGCCACCAATACAATAAAATCTAGAATTTTCCTCAGCAGTATAACATTTCTGTTCTGTTGTCGCATTTCTAAATAAGCACTTAATCTGTTCTTTTGCTATCCCTTTTGTAGTAGTTGCAGGCGTAGTTGTGGGAGTAACTGTAGGTATAGGAGCGGTTGGAGTTTCATTAGTTTTAGTGCATTTAAATTCTACATCTTCATTTTCACCATCTATCACTGTGTAAGCATATCCTCCGCAAGAACTTTTCCATGTCAGCTTCCTGCCCTTATCTCCTGAAATATCGGTGTTGCATGTTCCTGTTCCAGAACATACAAATTTACCATCATCAGTATAACATTTTTGAATGTCCCCAGAGTTATCAAATACACATTTTACTTGTTCTTTGAGAGTTGGGGGATTAATACATGCCCCATTTTCGCAATCATAATCGCACCATTGCCCTGAGCTTTCTTTATCACAATTGGAAAGAATTTTTTCTATTAATATTGCAGGACGACCTTCATGAGTTATGCATGTATAAGTTGCCTTTTCCTCACAGGTTTGTGTAGAATTTGTAGTCATATTCTCTTCAGCCAAGACAGCAGGTACAACAGTAAATACAAAAAGCAAAGCAATAATCAGAGTAAGCTTTTTCATATTATTACTAAAGACAATGTCTTTTTAACCTTTTGCAAACAATCAAGTGATTATTTATTTCTTTCATATAAGTGTGAAATTTACTCCCTTCCTGTCAGCCCACTTTTTTTATGTAACTAATAATAAAGACAGGACAAATAAAATAGAATTATTTGGGTTATTTTGGTGTGTATTTTGTAAGCTAATAATATTTAATAAACTATTTAGGCAGGGTTAAGAATAATGGAAGAAACAAGTTTGACAGAGATGTCGCAGAAACGGCTATCTGCTTCTGATAATTTGGCTCTTAAGGAGCTAGTTAATCGCCTAGGGCGAATAAATTATCTCAAGCCGGATGGAAGACCGAATACCGAATGGAAAATGTTTTATGCTCCAACTTGGGGAGATGCGTGGCGTCTAGCTAAGGAAGAATTAGACGATGTTGATATAAGGCAGGAAAAAAAGAATCAACCGTATCTTCAAAATATATCTAGGTCGATAGCCGTACAGGATTGTGTGCTTTTTGGAGATGATTTCATTTCAAATGTTGGTTGGGCTGCATGCTATACTGCACAAGAAGGGATGAGACCTTTAGTCGCAGACTGGGAGTGGGATAGAAAGCTTTTTGGTAGAGCTGAATCTGTGGCCGAGAATGATATAGTTCCAAACAAAACACATGGAGGATTGACCATGGAAGTTAGACTCACGTTTTGTAATATGCTCGTGCAGTTGCATAACGATACTCTTTATCTAATAAACGAAACTGCTAGGGATTCTGCAATAGAAAGCGTAGGCGAGGATGCGTGGCTTTTGGCGCGATTGCTTTTAACAAAACCCCATCCGTATTTCTGTAGAAGAGATGAGCATATATCTCATGCAGAAGAAAGATTGAAAGTATGGGAAAAAGGTTATGCCCTTGCAGGAGACAGTTGCGGTGAACTTTATGTTTATTGTAAGGGAAGATTGCCAGTCACTACTCCTGTTGAAGTAGCTACTATCTAGATTGATGATTTGTGTGCTATTGTGAAAAATACTCACACCAGATCAGCCCACTCATAATATTAATATAATTTGGGATTGTAGTAACGTTTAAAAACCAATTTTCTATGGAGATAGTATGGCAAAAGTTAGAATAAAATTGGCAAGCATTGACATAAATGCATTGAATCCTGTAATTGCGCATATTAAAGAGATTACTGATAGAGCAGGAGTTGTAATGAGAGGACCAATTCCAATTCCAACTAGAAAGCTTAAGGTAACTACTAGAAAAGCTCCAAATGGTTCTGGAACTGCTACTTTTGATAAATTTGAAATGAGAGTTCATAGAAGAGTTATTGATATTCCTGCTGAAGATAGAATTTTACATCCAATTATGAAGTTGCAAATTCCTAGAAGCGTTCAAATTAAGATTGAGATGAAAGATTAGAACTACAAGTTTTCTTAGAAAGAAACCTTCTAGGAGTTTTAAGAACTACTATAGAACTCCTATACTAATTTAGTTCAAAGAACTTTTTTATTCTTGGAGAAATAAGTTATATACTTCTTTTATCACGATATAAATAACTTTGAGAGGTGATTGTTTCAGTAGTTTCTAATAGTTTATCTAGCAAATTTTGAAGTCCTACTTGTTCTACTGCTCTATCTCGGCTATGTGAAAATAAACTTTCTTTTGCGCCTTTTCTATGAAGCAATTTAAATATTATTCCACTTATTGACGTGCGTGTTATTGGAGTTATTTCTAGAATGCTAGTTAATATTTCTAGACTTAGTTCATCATCCTTTTTTTCAAGTTCATACAGGTGAGCTTGAAGTCCTTCTGGAGAATTTTTTACTTTGTCTTCTGAAGTATGTCTAGAGAAATATCTTGCAAAAAATCCTAATTTATTCTCTCTTCCTTGAATAAAATTAGTGTGAGTTTGATATCCTAATCCATTTGTAACTAGATAATTTATTCTTCCCTTGATTGATAGAGCATCTAGAAGTTCTTGTCTTGAAAAGAGGGACATGAGATTTGTTTAGCTAGAGGTTATATAAATATTTATATAATTGAATTTTAGTTTTTAATTATGGTAAAAGAGGTTTTGGTGGTTAAGAGAAAAACGTTGTTCAAAGAAAAGGCATTTCAGGGTTTTATTGAAATGAATGATAATTTTCTTGATTTGATTATGGATAATTGTGAATATCAATTAAGAAATGAGGATTTAGAAATTAATCCAGATTTTAAACAAATTATTCCTTATGTGGTTATTGTTAATCCTCAGACGAAACAGATTTTTGGATATAAACGATTTAAGAAAATGGCCGGAATTCATGAGATGAGATTGCATGATAAGTTTTCTTTTGGAGTTGGTGGGCATATTGATAGGGAAGAGGAAGTGGAGGATGTTATTTTTGATGCTTTGATGAGGGAGTTAAGAGAAGAGGTTAAAATGGAAGAATATCCAGTTCCTAATTTAATTGGATTTGTTAATGATGATAGCACGGAAGTTGGAGAAGTTCATCTTGGAATAATTGCGATTGCTGAAACTTTAGGAAGTGTGGGAAAAATGGAAGGGGATGAAGTAAGAGATGAGAAGTTTTATTCGATTGAAGAGATTGATGCTTTGCTTGAAAATAAAGAAATTGAGGCAGATAGCTGGACTCGAATTGCTTGGCAGGCTGTTAAGGAATATTTAACTAAATTAGGATAGTAGGGGCTACATCCCAAATAAGAAATTCTAGTCAATAAACAAGTTTAAATATACAATC
>ERZ1292640.819-Hain-H43-02um-R1-819-length-25833-cov-6_pt1 | contig 25833 bp, 22 predicted proteins | sample MGYA00564404_ERZ1292640 | MGnify/ENA primary metagenome ERZ1292640 (study PRJEB36523, sample SAMEA6512636) | groundwater metagenome | collected 2019-01-08 | study: AquaDiva: Metagenomics assemblies of 32 groundwater samples | reverse complement strand
CCTCAGAGTGGCCAGATTCCTCCAACGGCGAAACAGAAATTCACTCAGGTCATCGATAAATGCTCGAACATTCTCTCCTTCTATCAACAGAGCGCTGTTGTCGATGATGCCCTCTTTCTGATCGGCAAATCATACTACTATCAGGGAGAATACGTCAAGGCTGAGCGGAAGTTCTCAGAGCTCCTAGCTCAATTCCCGGGCGGATCTCTCTCCTTCGTAGGTCAACTCTGGTTCGTCAGAACCCTGGAGAAGCTGAATCGTCTCGACGATGCGATCACTGCCGCGGAGGCCTTGGCCCGTGATGCAAAAGAAGCGGGAGAGGAAGATCTCGCCGGAGAGGCCCACTCCATCCTGGGCTCGATCCTGACTGCGCAAAATCTTTCCCAGCGAGCCATTGAGCAATATGCGAAGGCCGTGGAGATCTCAGGTGACGGGCGGCTGCAAGCGACCGCGCAGTCAAAGATCGGCGATCTCTACGTGTCATTGCAGGAGTATGACAAAGCGGCCTCTGCCTATTTGAAGGTGACGGATTATTCTCCGGATGTTTACCTCTTGTTTTACAGTCGACTGCAGGCTGCTCTGGCGTTCCGTTCCTTGAAAAAACATGATACCACCATCGCCCTCCTCAACGAGCTGGCTGACGACTATCGATTCAACGAATACCTCGGTGTGACTCGCCTCGAGCTGGGTGCAACATATGTTCAAAGCGAGCGAATGGCCGACGCGGTTGACGAGTTTCGTTACGTCGATACGACATTCGCAAGAACCGAGACCGGGGCTAAAGCAGCGTTTGAACTTGGCAAGCTTCTCCAATCTCACTACGGAGATTACACAGAGGCGAGAATGGCCTACGCGCACGCTTCCTCGAACGCATTGACTCCAGTGGCACCAGAAGCGCAGCGGCGTGTCACCGCATTGGCAAGATACTTCCAGTCCCAAGACGAATTTGCAAAGACAGACAGCGTATTGAATGCACTGGACATCGATAGCCTTTGGATACGAAAGGACACGCTGGCAAGCGCTGCGGGAATTGACACCCTCGAACAGCGTGCTGACTCGGTCATTGCCACGAGAGACAGTAGCTTGGCGTTGCCGGACTCCTTGGACCTGACCCACGTTGCAGATTCGTCTCTGGCGAAACCGGATTCCAGTGCCTTCATCATCCGCAAACCTAGTCGGGATTCGTTGAACGTTGTGTTGTCCGGGCTTGCCTATCAACTGGGGGAAGTCTTCTACTCAGATCTCGAGGTTCCAGACTCCGCGTTCTTTTGGTACAATCAATCCCTGAAACTTCACGTAGATAGCACGCGGGCCCCTCGAATGCTCTTCGTGCTTGCTGAAATTATGCGGGCCGACCCAGAGAGAAAGTACGGAGATGAAAAGGAGATGTACAACCGGCTCTTGAAGGAGTATCCCGCCTCCCGCTATGCGGATCAGGTGAAGATACTTCTCGGTCTCCAGCCGGCCTCAACGAAAATTGATCCAGCAGTTGCGCTCTACGCACAGGCCGAGTCTCTGATGGAAGCTCTACAGTACCAGAATGCTCTCACGAAGCTCACCTCAATTGTCAATGAGCACTCTTCATCTCCGTATGCAGCGAAGAGCAAATACACGATGGGATGGATCTACGAGCACTACTTGACCAATCCCGACAGCGCCCTTTCTCAGTACAAGCAGGTGGCCGAACAGTACGGATCCACGGAATATGGTGCAGCCGCTCGCCGGCGCTTGCCTCCTCCGCCTGCACCTCCGCCGAGCACCGCGCCTGCCGATACATCGGCAAAGGTGCCTCCGCAGGAGGGTGTCCCTGAGCCCCAAAAGCGAGACGTTGGTGTGGATGAGAAGGAAAGGGTAACGAAGGTCCCGAGCGATACCCTCGGCACGAGTCGGGGGAAACGAAAAGTAGTGATAGATTAGCTCTATAGACCGCGATGATGCTCCAGCGCATTGTCCCAGTTACATCACGAGAAGAAATTGCAGAGGGCATTTTCACCCTTAGCTTTCAGAGCAAGGAGATCTCAGAATCAGTTTCTCCTGGACAATTTGTCAATGTTCGGTCGGGAGACGCCTGTCTTCCGCTCCTTCGGAGGCCCTTCAGTATCTCTCGCGTCCTAGGCGGCGAGGTTGAGCTGCTGTTCAATGTCGTTGGCCAAGGTACCCGAATGCTTGCAGCGAAGCGACAAGGGGACATGTTGGATGTTCTCGGTCCCCTTGGAGTGCCATTTGGATTTGATGGAGAGTATGAGACTGCGTTGATCGTTGCTGGAGGACTAGGGGTCGCGCCATTTCCGCTCTTGACTACGACGTTGAAACGGAACAGGAAAACTATCGTCACATTCCTCGGTGCACGAACGGCAATTCATCTCACTCCGGCGCACCTGGAAAACGTCCAGGTCGCGACAGACGATGGGTCAAAGGGATATCGGGGCACGGTGGTCGGGTTGCTTCGCGAATATCTTCGCCAACATCAGGTGTCCAGACCGAAGATTTTCGGCTGCGGTCCGATGAATATGCTCAAAGCATTGGCCGATTTGGCGAGGGAAGCGAACATCGAATGCGAGGTCTCGTTGGAAGGCGATATGGCGTGCGGAATCGGCTTGTGTCAGGGATGTCCCGTGGAGCGATCGAGCGGCAAGAAGAAGTATGCGCTCGTGTGCGTTGAAGGACCGACGTTCAATTCCAAGGATATCATTCTACCCTAAATGGTAAAAGAGTCATTCAGCCTCCGCGGAGTCGAATTCAAGAACCGCGTCCTCGTTGCATCCGGGACGTTTGGATACGGGGACGAAGTCAAAGACCTGGTGGACGTGAATAAGCTCGGCGGGATTTGCACGAAGTCCCTGTCGTGGAAGCCGAGGGATGGTAATCCCCCTCGCCGGATCGTGGAAACGCCAAGCGGCATGCTAAACTCGATTGGACTTGCAAACATCGGAGTGCACAATTTCATCAAAGAGAAATTGCCGTATCTCCGGACGCTGGATACAGCAATCATCGTCAATATCGTCGCGAGTTCCGTTCAGGAGTACTGCGATGTGCTCTCGTTGCTTGAGCAGCAAGAAGGGATCGACGGATACGAGATCAACGTTTCTTGTCCGAATGTGAAAGAAGGCGGCCTGAACTTCGGGACAGACTGCTCGAAGACAAGAGAGATCACCGCGCGCCTTCGCCCGCTGACGAACAAACCGCTGATCGTCAAACTCACCCCGAATGTTACGCACATCTCAGAATTCGCACGCGCTGTTGAAGGGGAGGGGGCAGATGCCGTTTCCGTCATCAACACGCTCATCGCTATGGCGGTGGACATTCGCACGAAGAAGCCGAAGCTTTCCACCGTCACCGGCGGTCTCTCCGGGCCAGCGATCAAACCGATCGCGCTGGCGAAGGTCTATGAGGTTGCTCAGGCCCTGCGCATCCCGATCTTCGGCATCGGCGGTATCATGACAACGGAGGATGCGATCGAGTTCCTTCTGGTCGGAGCGACAGCGGTTCAGGTAGGGACGGCAAACTTCATCGATCCGACCACGGGCATCAAGATTGCTGAAGGTCTTCGCGCATATGCCGAACAAAATGGATTGCAGGATGTCGGACAGCTTGTGGGTGCTCTGGAATCAAACGTCGCTTTTTCAGTTCTTCAGTCTTGGCTGTAATCACACCTTTCGTTCTCCTTGAGTTCCTATTCTCAATCGATTCAGCTTCTCTATAGCCTAGAGAAGTACGGTATGAAATTCGGATTGGAGGGCATCTCTAAGCTCCTCGATGCGCTCGGCAATCCGCACCTCCGGTTTCCATCGATCCACATCGCTGGCACTAACGGCAAAGGGTCGACGGCCTCGATGCTGGCTGCCGTCTTCACTGCCGCCGGATATCGCACAGGGCTATACACGTCGCCCCATCTCGTCAGTTTTCGAGAACGAATCAGAATTGATGGCAAGCCGATTCCGCAGAGAGCCGTCGCCGAGTTGATGAGCCGGTTGGGGCGATATATTCGGAAGCAACGGCCGACATTCTTTGAAGCAACGACAGCGCTTGGCTTCGCTTGGTTCGCCAAGCAGGCAGTCGACATCGCGATCATTGAGACCGGTCTGGGCGGTCGACTGGATTCCACGAATGTCGTTCGGCCGATCGTATCGGTGATTACGAGTATCGGCCTCGAGCACACCGACATCCTTGGGGATACGATCGAAAAGATCGCCATGGAAAAAGCCGGCATCATCAAAAAAGGAATCCCCTGTGTCACAGCTGTTGATGATCGACAGGCCCTCGGAGTGCTAAAACAAGTGTGCAAAGAGCGGCGTGCTCCGCTTGTGACACTTGGTGGGCACACTGTTGCCGTTCGGAACGAATCATTGAAGGGAACAATCGTACATCTGAAAGTCGGGAAGAGCCGTTATGAGAGTTTGAACATTTCTCTTCCAGGTCGATTCCAGATTCGAAATGCTGCGCTCGCACTCGCAACCATAGACCAGGTGAGCAACGCTTCCGAATTTCGGCTCTCAGACCGGTCAATCCGCGCTGGGCTCAGCAAAATCCAAGACCTCACTGGATTGGCAGGGAGGCTCAGTTTGATCCAGCAAAAACCACCAATCATCGTTGATGTTGCGCATAACCCGGATGGGATGATTCAACTCGTCGCCGCGCTGAAGCGTCTGGGCATTAAGGATCTCGTACTTGTTTTCGGCGTCATGAAGGACAAAGACCAAGTCGCGATGGTCCGAAGCGTGGAGCCCATCGCTGCGGAGGTCATTGCCGTGGCCGCGCGGACAGAACGATCCCGGTCGGCGAGCGATGTCGCGGCGGCATTCACTAAGGGAAAGATCAAGGTAAGTGCCGCTCTGAGCGTGAGTGAAGGTGTACGCTTGGCCATACAGCATAGCTCGCAAAGGACCCCGATTCTGGTTACTGGATCTCACTACGTTGTTGGCGAGGCATTGGAATACTTGACGACGAAAAAGAACTTGACAATCAGTGGCTAATGGGCTATATTAACCAATGAAGTTCGTGGGGTTACTTTCCCAGCACTGATCGTCCACCCGGTTCACTTCTGATCGTCAGTTCGTTACTCCCAACCTTCAAACTTCAACGATAAGCATCCTCAGGTTTCTCATTGAGGATTTTGTCTACCATAGGTTCCCAATAGTAATTTCACTGTAAAGGATTGTCGCTCTATGCCAATGGACATTACCGAATTAAAGTCCAAGAAGATCGCGGAGCTGAATCAGATTGCGAAAGACCTGAACCTTTCAGCGTACAGTGATCTTCGGAAGCAGGAACTTATCTTCAAGATTCTCGAGGCGCAGACCGAAAAAGACGGCTTGAGCTTCAGCAAGGGAGTCCTTGAAGTCCTCCCGGATGGGTATGGATTCCTACGGTCGGTCAACTACAATTATCTCCCCTCGCCGGACGACATCTACGTTTCTCCGTCGCAAATCAAGAAATTCGGACTACGGACAGGGGACAGCGTGAGCGGGCAGGTGCGGCCGCCCAAAGAGGGAGAGCGTTTCTTCGCCCTACTACGTGTCGAGGCAGTGAATGATGACCATCCCGACCTTATCCGCGAGCGCATTCTTTTCGACAACCTCACTCCCCTCTATCCGACCAGCCGACTCAAGCTCGAGACGATACCCGGCGAATATGCTATGCGCATTATGGATCTTCTCGCCCCCATTGGCAAAGGGCAGCGTGGCATGATCGTCTCACCGCCGAAGGCGGGAAAGACGATCCTTCTCCAGAAGATCGCGAACAGCATCATTCGCAATCATCCTGAGGTCAAATTGATTGTGCTCCTGATCGATGAGCGCCCCGAAGAGGTGACGGACATGGAACGCACCGTCAGTGCCGAAGTTGTGAGTTCGACGTTCGATGAGCCGCCGGAACGACACGTCCAGGTGTCGGATATGGTGATGGAGAAAGCAAAACGCCTCGTGGAGGCAAAGAGAGATGTCGTCATTCTGCTCGATAGCATCACAAGACTCGCCAGAGCACACAATACGGTCGTACCGCATAGCGGCAAGATTCTCTCCGGCGGTGTGGACGCGAATGCGCTGCATCGACCGAAGAGATTCTTTGGAGCTGCTCGCAACGTCGAAGAAGGGGGAAGCCTCACCGTCATCGCCACGGCTCTCGTCGAGACAGGCAGCAGGATGGACGAGGTCATTTTCGAGGAATTCAAGGGGACAGGCAATATGGAAATCGTTCTCGATCGTAAATTGAGCGATCGGCGCACGTTTCCCGCTATAGATGTGAATCGATCAGGTACACGAAAAGAAGAATTGCTTCAGGATCCAGAGGAACTGAACCGCGTATGGATTTTACGCAAGCTTCTGAGTGACCTCGCGCCGGTTGAGGCGATGGAATTCACTCTGGAGAAGATGAGAGGAACGAAATCCAACAAAGAATTCCTCAAATCTATGAACAGCTAGTGCCCCTCCATCTAAATCTTTTTACAATAAAGGGGCACAGTGCTCGCTCCAACAGCACGAAATCCAAAGGTGACATTCAATCATTTTGCCAGCCCGCTCCGCGTTCTGGCGGGTTGGAGCGGCACTAGCCTCGGACGACCTGTCTGTGTTTAGGACCTCTACAGTGACAGGCTGCATCTACCCTTCCTTTCCATCATTCATTTTGAAAAGTGAATTCTATGGCAAACGACGTTGTGATCGTTAGTGCCTGCCGGACACCTATTGGCTCGTTTATGGGTACGTTGAGCGCTGTTCCTGCTACAAGGTTGGGCGCGCTCGTTGTCGAAGAAGCGATCCGTCGGGCAGGAATCAAGAAAACCGATGTAAACGAAGTCATCATGGGAAACGTGTTGATTGCAGGGGAGGGGCAAGCGCCCGCGCGCCAAGCTGCTCTGTTCGCTGGGTTGCCGGAGTCTGTCGAGTGCATGACGATCAACAAGGTGTGCGGCTCCGGGTTGAAGGCTGTCATGCTCGCGGCCCAAGCCATTCAGCTTGGCGATGCTGACGTCATTGTCGCAGGAGGGATGGAGAGCATGTCCAACACACCCTACCTGTTGGAAAAAGGGCGTGAAGGATATCGCATGGGCCACGGGAAAGTCTACGACTCCATGATCAAGGATGGGTTGTGGGATGTCTACAATGATTATCACATGGGGAACGCGGCCGAGCTCTGTGCAAAGGAATGTGCCATTCCTCGCGAAGCGCAGGACGAGTTTGCAATTCTCAGTTACACACGCGCTCAGGGTGCCTCGAATGAAGGACGCTTCAAAGAAGAAATTGTCCCGGTGACGATCAAGGCTAAGCAGGGCGACACCGTGGTAGAGCAGGACGAGGAACCATTCAAGACCAACTTCGAGAAGATTCCGAAGCTCAAGCCAGCGTTTCAGCCAGATGGGACGGTGACACCGGCAAACGCATCGAAGATCAACGACGGAGCTGCAGCGGTCGTGGTCATGTCTGCAGAGAAGGCGGCATTGCTGGGAGTCAAGCCACTGGCTCGAGTGATTGCGTTTGCTTCGGCCGCGAAGAAACCAGAATGGTTCACGACAGCTCCCGCTGACGTGATCAGCAAGCTGCTCTCGAAGGCTAGCATGAAGGTGGAGGATATCGACCTGTTTGAAGTCAATGAGGCATTTGCGGTTGTTGCGCTGGCAGTGAAGAAAATCGCGGGAATTGATCTCGACAAGCTCAATGTCAATGGAGGAGCGGTTGCGCTGGGACATCCTATCGGAGCCAGTGGGGCTCGAATCCTTGTCACCCTTCTTCATGCGCTGAAGCAACGAAACAAGAAACGCGGAATGGCAGCGATATGTATCGGTGGCGGCGAAGCAAGTGCGATGATCATTGACCGCATCGGCTGACCGCAGCCGGAATACACCACGAGAAAGCGAGAAAGACTATGGGATCCGAACACGTAAAAAACATTGCCGTCGTCGGTGCCGGCACCATGGGCAATGGAATTGCCCATGTGTTTGCACAGTACGGCTTCTCGGTTGTCTTGCATGACATCAAGCAAGAATTCATTGATCGCGGACTCAACACCATAAAGTCAAATCTTGACCGCCAAATAAAAAAGGGGACGGTCACGGAAGATCAGAAAAAGGAAATCCTGAGCCGAATCACGACCAGCCAGGATCTCGAATCGGCTTGCAAGAACGCCAACCTCGTGATGGAGGCGGCGACGGAGAACGAGAGCATCAAGAAAGACCTCTTTCGTAAATTCAACACCTGCACCTCGCCAGAAACAATCGTTGCATCCAATACGTCTTCGATTTCCATCACAGAGTTGGCCGCCGTGACCTCGAAGCCTGACAAGGTCATCGGCATGCATTTTATGAATCCAGTCCCTGTGATGAAGCTCGTTGAAGTCATTCGCGGGCTTGCCACCTCGGACGAGACCTTTGAAATTGTGAAGTCGGTTTCTGAACGTCTCGAAAAAGTTCCCGTCGAAGTCAGTGACTATCCCGGCTTTGTCTCGAACCGCGTTCTTCTGCCGATGTTGAACGAGGCGATGTATTGTGTCATGGAGGGAGTTGCCGCACCCGAGGCGATCGATACCGTGATGAAGCTTGGCATGAATCATCCGATGGGACCATTGACGCTGGCCGACTTCATCGGGCTTGATGTCTGTCTTTCGATCATGGAGGTTCTACATAAAGGCCTCGGGGATACGAAGTATCGGCCTTGCCCTCTGTTGAAGAAGATGGTGGCTGCTGGCCATCTCGGCAGGAAAACGGGAAAAGGATTCTACACCTACACAGCGAACTAGAGGAGTCACATGAATTTCGAATTCAGCGATACGCATCTCTTGATCCAGCAGACTGCGCGCCAGTTTGCCCAAGAGGAGCTTGCTCCGACTGCCGACGAACGCGATGAGAAAGAAGAGTTCCCGCACGAAGCAGTGAAGAAAATGGGGGAGCTGGGGTTCATGGGGATGATGGTGTCGGAACGATATGGCGGGGCGGGACTTGATACGATTTCATACGTCCTTGCCCTGGAGGAAATCGGGAAAGTCGATGCGGCAGCCTGCGTGATCATGTCCGTCAATAACTCCTTGGTGTGCTGGGGACTCGAGGCCTATGGAACGGAGGAGCAGAAGCAGAAATATCTGATCGATCTGGCGTCGGGGAAGAAGCTGGGCGCGTTTGCTCTCTCTGAGCCCGAGGCAGGAAGTGACGCCACGAATCAGCGCACCACGGCGCAGCGCGATGGGAACCACTATGTGTTAAATGGCACGAAGAACTTCATTACGAACGGCGCGAATGCGGATGTTGTGTTGGTGATGGCGGCGACGGATCGTTCCAAAGGCGCAAAAGGCGTAAGTACATTTATCGTAGAGAAAGGAACGCCCGGATTTTCTGTTGCGAAGAAGGAGAAGAAACTCGGCATCCGGAGCTCAGACACGGTTTCGCTCGCCTTCGAAGATTGTCGTGTCCCGGTCGAGAACAGAATCGGCGAGGAGGGTTTTGGAATTCGCTTTGCGCTGAAGACGCTCGACGGCGGGAGAATCGGAATCGCCGCACAAGCGCTCGCAATAGCAGAGGCGTGCCTGGAAGCTTCGATCAAGTACAGCCACGAGCGAAAGGCGTTCGATCAGCCAATCGCGAATCTCCAGGCAATACAGTTCAAGCTTGCGGAAATGGCTACCAACATTGAGGCGGCACGTTGTCTCACGTTGCATGCTGCTTCGCTCAAGGATCGCAACGAACCGTTTGGTTCGGTGGCTGCCATGGCAAAGCTTTATGCATCGCGTATTGCGGTTCAATGCGCTGTCGAGGCGATCCAGATCCACGGTGGATATGGCTACATCCGTGAGTACAAGGTCGAGCGGTTCCTGCGCGATTCGAAGATCACTGAGATCTATGAGGGCACATCGGAGATTCAGCGGATCGTCATCTCGCGCGCACTCCTGCAGTCATAGGAGGATTCGATCCCTCAAAACCCTGAGGCAATGCGTCAAAGGCTACCCAACAGAAGGCGATCATACGATCGCCTTTTGTGTTTTGTGGAGCCACGTGATCAGGGGCACGGTCGTAAGTCACGGGCGAATCCTCCTCATGTCCAATTCCTCCGATACTCGTTACATTCGAGAAAGCTTGTCGTATCGCACGACAATGGGCTCCTTGTTTTTAGGTGGAAGATTTCTTAACATCGTTGTAAAATAAGCATAGGAGTGCCAAAAAATCACAGGAAAATGCGAATCGCAGCGATCGGTGCAGTTCTCGTCGTTCTGATATCTAGTTCTAACGCAAATCTCGTCCTTAAGAAGAGAATTAACGGCAATATTGCACCGAAGTCGGTCGTGTATTCCGGAAATGGACTCTTCTTCGTTCAGAACATGATGTATCGACACAGCATTACCGTATTCAATCGTGGCTATGAGGTGGTCGCGACCATCTCTGACCAGGTCGACGCATCACTGCTTGGCTCTGCGAAGTACGTTGGCGTCTACAGAGGCGCACCCGTGGAGGCTGCATTTTCGCACAATGGCAAGTACGCTTGGGTAACAAACTACCGGATGTTCGGGAAGGGATTCAAGAAACCCGGTAATGATACGTGTGGAACAGTGGGAGGTTTTGATCACAGCTTCGTCTATCGAGTGGATGCTGAGGGATTCAAGATCGTGCGCGCAATCCCTGTCGGCTCCGTCCCAAAATACGTTGCAACATCCCCCGATAACAAGTGGGTGCTCGTCGCCAACTGGTGCAGCGGTGACGTGAGCATTATTGATATCGAAAAGGAAAAAGAGGTCAAGCGCATACGACTTGGCAGATACCCGAGAGGAATGGTTTTCGATAGTTCTTCTATGAGAGCTTACGTTGCCCTCTTGGGCTTGTATGATATCGCTGTCATTCATCTGCAAGATTTCTCCGTTAGTTGGTTGAAGAATATTGGAAGATCCCCCAGACACCTGGCGATTGATCACAAGAACCAGTACTTATTCGCTTCTCTGAACGGCGAAGGAGCGTTCGCGAAAGTCAACCTCTCGACAGGGAAGCTGGTCCGGAAAGTCAAAACCGGAGATAGACCTCGCAGCCTCGCGTTATCAACCGACGGCCGATATGCCTATGTGGTGAACTACTTATCGGATACCGTTACGAAGGTTGACTGTGAGGAAATGAAGGTAGTGGAGACAGTCAAGACTGATCACCATCCCATCGGCATTACATATGATCCAGAGATGAAGCAAATTTGGGTCGCGTGTTATTCAGGAAGCATTCTCGTCTTTCAAGACAAATAAGAGAAACAATATCGCACAAAGGACAAACGATGAATCGTACAGTCGTCATTGTGTTGTCGGTTGTGGGAGCGTCGCTGCTCATCGGACTTCTTTTCGTGGGGTGGGGGATCTCCGTCTACAACAAGATTGTCACAGCGGATGAGGGCGTAAAATCGGCCTGGAGCCAGGTTGAGAACCAATATCAACGGCGGTACGACCTCATTCCGAATTTGATTGAAACTGTCAAGGGATTTGCGAAACAGGAGCGTGAGGTGCTGGAAAACGTCACTGCTGCTCGCGCTCGGGTTGGTCAATTGACCGTCACGCCTGAAATCCTCAACGATCCGCAGGCATTTGAGAAGTTCCAGCAGGCGCAGGACGGCCTGAGCTCGGCACTGTCGCGCCTTTTGGTCGTAACGGAAAACTATCCTACGTTGCGTTCAAACGAGAACTTCCTTGCTCTCCAATCACAACTGGAAGGAACCGAGAATCGGATATCCGTGGAGCGGCGGCGATTCAACGAAACCGTTCAGTCTTATAATACGATGATCCGTCGTTTCCCGGCTTCGTTCGTTTCTTCGACGACCGGTTTCAAAGAGAAAGCATACTTCACTGCAACCGCGGGCGCTGAACAGCCCCCCAAGGTCAAGTTCTAGAGGAATGAAATGAACAACGTGCGAATCCTGGTTGTCCTTCTGCTGATCCTGATAAGCGTTGCTGTGGTTCACGGCCAACTGGAAGTCCCGGCTCTCGAGCAACGGGTGACGGACTTCACAAACTCCCTGACGTTTAGTGAATGGCGGACGCTCGAGTCGCGGCTTCAACGATTTGAAGACTCGACGTCAACTCAGATCGCGATTCTCTTGATCAAGTCACTTCAAGGAGAATCTATCGAAGAGTTCGCGATCCGCGTTTTCGAAAAGAACAAGATTGGACAAAAGGGGAAGGACAACGGAGTCTTAATCGTTGTCGCAAAGGATGACCGACTCGTGCGTATTGATGTTGGTTACGGTCTCGAGCAAGTTTTGACGGACGCAGCAACGTCACAGATCGTCGAGCGCGAGATGAAGCCGTATTTCGAGGCAGAGAACTTCTATGCGGGACTCACATCAGGAGTCTCCTCAATCATAGCAGCCACGGCGGGAGAGTACACAGTGGAGCCGAGAGGGCAGAGCGCTCCGTTCATCAGCGGCATCTTGGCTCTGTTCTTCATCGTTTTCGTCCTGGTGATCTTCTTGCCGATGCTTGCCGCAAAACGGAGATATGTCATTCGTTCCAGCGGCTGGCTGTATAACTCAGGCTGGGGTTGGCCGTCGGGTGGTTCGGGCGGGGGTGGCTGGAGTGGTGGATCATCCGGTGGAGGTTGGAGCGGTGGAGGTGGGATGGCAGGCGGTGGTGGTGCAACGGGTCGCTGGTAAGAGAAGGCATCGGAGATTGGTGAGACGTTTATGCTGGTGTTGATGAATCAGGATGTTTCGAGAGAAGAGATTGACAAGGTCAAAGAGAAGATCCATGCTCTCGGGTACAGGGCACACGAGATCCCCGGTGCCCAACGGGTAGCCGTTGGGATAACCGGCAATCAGGGGAGAGTCGACCCCGATCTGTTTCTTAGTATGCCGGGTGTGCAGGACGCGGTTCCGGTTTCGAAGCCGTATAAGCTTGTGAGTAGGGAGGTGAAGGCGGAAAACACCGTGATTCGCGTGGGGAATGACGAGATCGGGGGCCGGGAGCTGGCGATCATAGCGGGTCCGTGCTCTGTTGAAAGCAGGGAGCAAATCCTTGAGATCGCAGAGATCTTACGAGAGATGGGTGTGAAGTTTTTGCGCGGAGGTGCGTTCAAACCCCGTACGTCGCCGTATTCGTTTCAGGGACTGAGGAGCAACGGCCTAGAATTGCTGCGCGAGGCTGCGGATCGGACCGGGATGTATATCGTTACAGAAGTGAAGGATACTGAAACGCTGGCAGTCGTATCCGAGTTCGCGGATGTCCTTCAGATCGGAGCGCGCAACATGTACAATTTCTCGCTGCTCGAGCGAGTTGGCGAGATGGACCATCCTGTCCTTCTGAAGAGAGGCCTTTCTGCGACTATTGAAGAGCTGCTCATGTCGGCAGAGTACATTGCCTCAAAAGGTAACTACAACATCATTCTGTGTGAACGAGGAATTCGCACGTTCGAAACCTACACGCGAAACACGCTCGATCTGAATGCAGTGCCAGTGATCAAGAAGTTGTCGCATCTTCCGATCATCGTCGATCCGAGTCACGGCACCGGTGCGTGGGACTTAGTTCTTCCAATGTCCCAAGCAGCAGTTGTTGCCGGCGCGGATGGGCTTCTGATCGAGGTCCATCAAGACCCGGAGGCCGCTCTTTCGGACGGCTTTCAGTCACTGAAACCAGAGAAGTTCAAATTACTTCTTGAACAGCTGCGAGCGCTGGCCCCATTTGTGCATCGAACAGTTCCGCACAACATGCGAGTCTCGGTGGCGTGAGATCGATCTCACCAACATATGGTCGCCGGAGTCGAGCGGCAGGACGGCGAACAATAAAAGGGCCACGGCGCAGCTCAGCGCTGCGGTCGGGGGATCTTTTTCTGACCACGGACGCCCTGCATCGTGCCTTCACGAAGTCCTCGGCTGCGATGTTGATCGTGGATAAGGTCGGGCACTGCGTCGAGGCGAATGAATCAATCATGAAGATGCTCGACCTTCGCCGGTCAGTGCTCCTGCGCAGGTCTCTCGATTCATTGTTCAAGGCGGAAAACTCCGTAGGGACGACTGGGCTGATGACGGAACTAGTGAAAAAAGGGTTGCTTCAGAGAATAGTTCGCTATGATGGTAAGGGGAAGTCCAGTGGATCACTGACGCTGAAGGGTACAAAGCTGACCGACGCATTTTTCCTGATTTCACTTAGTCCGAAGGAGGCTTTGGAACCAACAGACACGAGGCTTTGGAAGCTCGACAAGAGCACAATGATCATTCCGGAGTTCTTTCCCTTGCCGAGTGAAGATGAGGGGAAGGAATATCAGGCTCTCTTCCAGCACTCTCCGTACGGCATTTCCATTGTTCAGGAAGACAGGATCGTCCTTGCCAATCCTATGTTCTGCAAGCTGCTTGGATATCGGTCAAGTGAAGACGTCTTGGGGAAGGAAATCCGTCAGTTTCTGGACGAGGGCTCACGAATGTTCTTCTCGCTTATGGAGCACCGCGTGTTCCGTGGCGAAACGATCCCGTCGCGCTTCGAGATCCGCTTGCTTCGGGAGAATGGCTCTTCGATCGATGTGGAGACCTCCTTTGCGATCAGCTGGCATATGGGAGCGCCTGCGGTGAACCTCTCGGTCAACGATATCACCGATCGCAAGGAGCTTGAGAAGCGGCTGATGGACTCCGAAGGCCTTCTGCGGAATGTGATCAACTCGATGGTCGATGCGCTTGTCATCACAGATCTTCAGGGAAAAGTGCTGGATGTCAACGACGAATTCCAGCGCTTCACGGGGTTCACGCGACGTGAGGCCTTCGGATCGGAAATCCCCTACCCGTGGGTGCCGGAAGAAGACTTGCGCTCTTACATCAATTGGCTGGATAAGCTGAGGGTCAACAACGTCCTTCGCGATTTCGATATGACGTGGTTACGAAAGAATGGGGAGCGCGTCGCAGTCAGCCTTAATACAACACTCCTTCGCAATTCCTCGGGTGAGCCGGTGTTAATGGTGAACATCGCCCGCGACATCAGTGAACGCGAGGCATCACGGGCGGAATTGAGCCGGCAGGTTGGGCGACTGCAAGTCCTGTATGACCTCAGCAGCGCGCTGACCGAAACCTTCGACTCGCAAGAAATTGCCCGCATCACCTACCAGCAGATTGACAAGGTCATTCCCGTCGACGCATTTTTTATTGACCTCTATGATGAGCGCACGAAGCTGCTTCGCCCCATCTTCAATATCGACGTGATCGACGACAAAGCGGTTGAAATGCCGGTTCGCTCGTCGCCGATTCCGATCGACAACACAATGGCGAGCTACAAGGTGATCGAGGGACGTAAGCCGCTGTTGGAGTTGAGAGAGATCGCCTTTGACAAGCCTGTCTATCTTCCGTTCGGGAACACGGACCGGGCGACCGCATCGCTGATGTTCGTGCCGATGTTTTCCAAGGACCGAACAATCGGTATCCTCTCTGTGCAATCCTACACACCGAACATGTATTCAGCGGATCAGCTTGCACTGCTCCAGAGCATTGCAAACGTTGTAGGGATCGCCATCGAAAAGGCAAATCTGTACCAGGAAACGATCAAAAAGTCGGGGGAGATAGAGGCCCGTAACAAGGAGCTCGACGATTTCACCTATGTCGTTTCCCATGACCTTAAGGAACCGCTGATCAGTGTCGAAGGGTATGCGAAAATGATCAAGCATGAGTACCTGCATCTCTTCGACGACGTGGGAAAGGACTACCTCCAGTCCGTTGTCGATTCGTCTTCTCATATGAAAAAGCTCATCGACGAGCTGCTCCTTCTCAGTCGCATCGGCAAGCTCGCCGAGAAGAAAAGTCAGGTCGATCTCTCAACACTCATTGCCGAAGTCCTGGAAGAGCTTCAGTTCTCCATTCGAGAGCGAAAGGCAGAGATCATCCTCAGGAAAGATATGCCAAACATCATTGGCGTTGACACGCACTTGCGCATCGTGTTCCGCAACCTTATTTCGAACGCTTTGAAATTTTGCGACAAGGCCCTTCCCCAGATCGAGATTGGTGCAACAGTGGACTCGTACTCCACGACGGTTTTTGTTCGAGACAACGGAATCGGGATTGACGAGGCGTACTTCAACAAGATCTTCATGATTTTTCAGCGCCTCCACAGAAAAGACGAGTATGAAGGGGCAGGAGCTGGACTGGCCATCGTGAAGAAAATCATCGAACTCCAGGGGGGACGCATCTGGGTAGACTCGCAACCAGGGAAAGGGTCGACGTTCTTTTTCACCATACCGACTGTTTAAAGGGGAGTAAACATTGGCAGCGAACGATTCGCAGCTGCGTATCGTCTTGATTGACGACAACCTGGACCACGCAAGAATTCTGCAGTGGGCCTTCCGCAAATCAGGGCGAGCGGACCAGTTCACGTGCTTCGAAGACGGTCACACGGCTTTAGAATATCTGAGCGCTTCGCACTCTCACAGCGGCGATGCTCCTGACGTCATTTTTCTGGATTTCAATCTGCCGCGTATTGACGGCCGCGAGGTGCTGCGACGGCTGAAGGAAGGCGAGCTGACCAGGAGCATTCCGGTGATCGTGCTGAGCAGTTCGGAACGGGATGAGGACATCCGCCGAGCCTATGAGCTGGGGGCGAGCAGTTACTTTTCCAAGTCCGTCATTTTCGACGATTTGAATTCAGTTCTCCAAACGATTCAGCAATTTTGGTCTCACCAAACGACGAAGCCACTCAGGAAATGAGCTATGACAAACGATAAGCATGTACTCGTTCTCCTCGTTGAAGACAACGTCGACTTTTCAAAGCTCGTACGCATTTACCTCAGTCGGTTTGATGAAGCTCAGTTCGACGTTATCTGGAAGGAGAATGGTAGTGAGGGGATTGAGGAGGCTGTCCGCAATAAGGACATCGACGTGATCCTGATGGATTACTTCCTCCCGGGTCTGAACGGACTTGAAATCACCAAAGCATTAAAGGAAAAGAATGTTGACATCCCAGTGATCTTCTTGACGGTGAACAAAGACATGAACCTCGCCGTGGAGGTGATGAAGCTTGGAGTCCAAGATTATCTTGTGAAGGAGGAAATCAGCACGCCCATATTGCCGAAGACTATCCTCAGCGTGGTCGAAAAAAGGAAGTTTCAGCGGGAGATTGCCCAGCTCGAAATCCGCCAGAAACGGCTGGAAGCGATGCAGGAGATGGTCGTGGGCATTACCAATGAGATCAGCGGACCGTTGAAGACCATGAAGGACTTGATCGAAACCCTGAACCAGCGGGGATTGCCGGAGAAGACCGTAAAGTACGTGGCGATCATGCGCGACAATGTTCAGCGTATCGAGTCGAAGATGGAGAAGCTCAGCAATCTTAGAGAAGATAAGACAGTGCAGTATATCAAGGACATCAAAATGATCGACCTATCGTGAGGTGGCGCGTGCCGAATCTCGTCAAAAGACTCCTGACACAACACGACCTGAAGGAAATCGCCGATGCGATTGTGAAGGCCGAACAATCGACCTCGGGTGAAATTCGCGTCGACGTACGACAACGGCGCTCGCGCAAAGAGCGGTCGGCGAACATTGAGGAGCTTGCACGGCGCGAGTTCCATCATCTCGGAATGACACACACCAAGGAGCGGAATGGTGTCCTGCTGTTTCTCCTTCTCGAAGACCGCGAACTCTACATTCTGGCGGATGAAAGCATCCACAAGAAAATTGAAGCACGAGCGTGGCAGGACATCGCGGATGGGATGGCCTCACGGTTTTCTAAACGGGAGTTTCGAGAAGGCCTGATCGACGCTGTGAGTGCAGTGGGTGGCATCCTCGCGCAACATTTCCCTCGCCAACCAGGCGACACGAACGAGCTGCGCAACGAGGTACGAGTTCGATAGCAACAGCAGAGATTTGGTGAAGTTTGTTCTCCCCCAACGCAAGGTATCCAGCAGATGAAATTCAGAGCGGCTCTCGCACAAATCGATTCGAAGGTCGGGAACCTCAGCGCCAATGTTGACCACCATCTCGAGTACATCGATGCGGCGATCAAGGCGGGCTGCGAGCTCATCCTGTTCCCCGAATTGAGCCTGACGGGATACACAGTACGCGACCTCGCGTGGGATTTGGCCACGAATCCGTCAACAGATCCCATGCTCGAGCCGCTACGGGAGCGCAGCAAGAGCATTACTATTGTCGCCGGCTTCGTCGAAAGCGCGGAGAATCATGGCATCTACAACTCAGCCTTTTTGATGGAAGACGGCGTGGTGAAACACGTCCACCGGAAGATCTACCCGCCCACGTATGGGATGTTTGAAGAAGGGAGATATTTTAGCTCTGGGCGAGCCGTGCGCGCATTTGATTCAAGACTTGGCCGTCTTGGCCTGCTTGTCTGTGAAGACCTCTGGCACTTGTCTCTACCGTATCTCCTCGCGATGGACGGTGCGGAGGCGCTGCTCGTTTTGACCGCAAGCCCGTCGCGCATCGCGGGCAGTTCAGCCGATCTGCAAAACGCGAAGATCAACCACGAACAGCACAGGGTCTACGCAAGGCTTCTCAGCACATACCTGTTTTTTTGCAACCGTGTCGGTTTTGAGGATGGTGTGAACTTCTGGGGGGGATCCGCTATTACCAATCCTAGCGGTGAAATGGTTGTGGTCGGGAAGTTTTTCTCTGAGGACTTGATCGTGGGCCAAATCGATTCCTTGGAAGTGCAACGAGCGAGACGGTTCTCACGGCACTTCTTGGACGAAAACCTTGATCTGGTAAGACAAACCCTTGACCGCATCATTGAACCTCGTCAGACAAAAGACGCTGACTATTCCCGCCAACGAGACAAATCTTCTGAGCGGTGACTCGACCATCTCTCAGGCAGCACTGATCGTCCGTCAATGAAATTTGCTGACCTCGACCCACCTCGAAATTATTGAATCTGCCGCATTTATTCGTTACATTACTCATCAAAATTTAAGAACGGTGCGAGAAATTAGTGTGGTTTGATCATAGGAGATTTATGGTATGAACATGGTGAAGGCCGTTGGACTCATGGTCCTCCTTATGGGACTCTTGATGCTTGTGGGGCAGTGGTTGGGGCAAGAACAAGGCCTTGTGATGGCGTTTGCCTTTTCACTGCTGATGAACTTGGGGATGTACTGGTTTTCCGATAAGATCGTGCTGATGAGCTACGGTGCACGGCAGATCTCCGAGGAGGAAGCGCCGAAGCTCTACGCGATCGTCCGGAAGCTAGCACAGCAAGCGGAACTCTCTATGCCCAAAGTGTACATCATTCCCGGTCAAACGCCAAATGCGTTTGCGACGGGTCGCAATCCTGAGCATGCGGCTGTCGCGACTACCGAGGGAATACTTCGGATGTTGAGTGAGGATGAGCTGGAAGGAGTGCTGTCGCATGAACTGGCGCATGTCAAGCATCGCGATATTCTGACGGGAACGATTGTGGCGACAATGGCTGGGGCAATTACCTTCCTGAGCAGGATGGCCATGTACGCATCAATCTTTGGCGGAGGAAGCCGGGATCGTCAGGACTCAAATCCGCTTGGCGATTTGCTTCTTATCATCGTTGCACCGATCGCAGCGATGCTCATTCAATTTGCCATTTCGCGGTCGAGGGAGTTCGCGGCAGATGCCGGGGGTGCGCAGATCAGCGGGAAGCCGTTGAGCCTCGCGAACGCACTCCGAAAGCTGGAAGCGGGCGTGGAGCGTTATCCAATGCTAAATGCCGGCACTGCAACGGCTCATTTGTTTATCGTTAACCCGTTACGCGGCGGCGGCGTTCTCAAGCTGTTTTCGACACACCCGCCGACTGAGGAGCGCGTTGCGCGACTTGAACAAATCGCGATGGGAGGTATCTCATAACTTCTCAGCAAAGATGTTAAGGTAGTCATGACAACGCCACAGCAATCGTTTGTCTATCAAGAGCCAGCGCCGGTTCTGGACAAAGAAAGTCCCCTCGAATCTATGATGCGACGTTTTGACGTTGCCGCACAGATCCTCAATCTTGAGCCCGGCGTTTATGAGTATCTCAAGACTCCCGCCCGACAGGTTATCGTCTCGATCCCTATTGCCATGGACACGGGTGAAGTCAAGGTCTTTGAAGGCTATCGCGTCATCCATAATGATATCCTCGGTCCCTCAAAAGGCGGCATTCGTTATGCTCCGGATGTTACCCTTGACGAGGTCAAGGCCCTTGCCGCTTGGATGACGTGGAAATGCGCCGTGATCAGCATTCCGTTTGGCGGAGCAAAGGGGGGCGTGCGGTGTGACCCGTCGAAGCTGAGTCAGTTGGTCCTTGAGAAAATCACAAGACGGTACACCTCGAACCTCATTGACATCTTCGGCCCTGATCGTGATGTCCCCGCGCCCGACATGAATACGAACGAGCAGACCATGGCGTGGATCATGGACACGTACAGCATGCATATGCGGCGGACGGAGTCGGCCGTTGTTACGGGCAAACCGCTCTTACTGGGCGGATCGTTGGGACGCCGCGAAGCAACGGGAAGAGGTTGTATGATTGTTACTCTGAGCGCCATGGAACGATTGGGTATGAAACCAAAGGATTCCATGGTTGTCGTTCAGGGCTTTGGAAATGTTGGGTCCATCTCGGCCCAGCTTCTTCGCGAACAGGGCTGTCGAATCATCGGAATTGGGGATATCAGCGGTGCGTTCTTCAACAAAAAGGGAATTGACGTCGAAAAAGCCCTTGAATGGGTACGCGTCAATCGAACGCTTGCAGGATTCCCCGGCGCCGAGCGTATCAAGAACGAAGAACTCCTCGAGCTCGAATGTGATGTGCTTGTCCCAGCGGCAAAAGAAGACCAGATCACCCATCAGAATGCTGGCAAGATTAAAGCCAAAATCATTTGTGAGGGTGCGAACGGTCCCACGACCGCCAAGGCGGATCCCATCTTGCAGGAGAAGGGTGTACTGGTCATTCCTGATATCCTCGCAAATGCGGGAGGTGTGACGGTCTCGTATTTTGAGTGGGTGCAGGACCGAGTGGGCTATTTCTGGCCACTGGATCGCGTCAACAGCCGCCTCGAAACAATGATGAAAGATGCATTCGCGTCTGTTTACGAAACAGCTGAGCGCCACAAGGTTTCCCTGCGCATTGGCGCCTACGTCGTGGCTATTGACAAGGTGGCACGAACGCTGAAGCTGCGCGGAATCTACGCCTAGCGTACATGGTGCAACGACACTTCACCAGGTTCATTGCCCTTGGCGTGTTGATCGCCGTGGGATCGTGTGGAAGTCAGGCTCAATCGTCGGATCAGAGTGCGTTTCTCATCCTGAGATCGCAAGTTACGAGCATCGCGGAAAATATTGCTGCGAGGATTCGACCGGGATTGGTTGATTCGACTTACATTAGGGTCGGTGTTGAAGCGCGGACGAATCAGATGATGGTTGAGAACGTGTTCCTTGACGTTTTCGGGAAGGCTGGACTGAAATCGTCTCTCGCTCGGGCCGATATGGCGACTGGGTCACTGGTGCAGGTGCACGTGATCGATCAAATGGTAAGCTATGCGGCAACCGCATCGGGGAAATTTCAACGAAGTGTTCAGACCGTACTCGAGGCCCGTTTTCGAGCCGCCGCGCGCGATGATATGATGTACTTGGGTTCGTTCCAGCGCGCATTGACCGATACCGTGCAGCAGCCGGAAGATCTCCGCAAGTACGGCATCGCGGGGAAGAGTCCGACGGGTGACACGAACTCGTTCTTCGAAAAGGTTGCCGGACCGATCCTGATGATCGCTGGCGCGTTCCTGATTGTCTATCTATTCTTCACGGTGAGAAATTGAAGGGAAGAGCTTGGCTCTGGCACTGTGCGCTGCTGTGTGCTACCGTCGCGACGCTTCAAGCACAAGATCAAGGTTTTTCGAGACAGGTTACCGTATTGGCGTTCGGGGACGTCAACCTCGGACGAACGGTTGGACAGAAGCTGCTTCAAGGTGATTTGGAGTACCCGTTTGCCCTTGTACAAGATTCGCTCTCACGCGCGCAGGTCGTATTTGTGAACCTCGAAAGCCAGCTCAGTGACCAAAGTGGGGAGACCCAACATCCGAGGTTCAATCTGATTTTCTGTGGTCCACCTGAGGGAGCGTTTACACTCAAGGGTGCGAACATTTCGGTCGTCTCAACGGCGAACAATCACGCCTACGACTACGGCCTGAAGGGTTTGCGGGAGACGATCGAGAATCTGCGTGCTGCAGGAGTCTTGTACACAGGCACTGCAGAGGATTCTGTTGCGCATTTTCCCCCTGCAATTCTTGAAATTGATAGCATAAAGATCGGGTTTGTCGCCTATACGGAGTTTGTGAATCTCAAGGGGTCCTGGCAGGGAAGAATTGCCGTTTTCGATGAGCTGAAAGCTCGGCAGGAGATCAGCGAGCTTCGCCGAGACGCCGACTTTATCATCGCGAGCTACCACGGCGGCGTGGAATATGTTGACCAACCGAGAGATCGCAATCGTCGGGACATGGAAGCTCTTGTTGACGCAGGAGCCGATATCGTCATCGGTCATCATCCGCATCATGTCCAGGGAATCGGACAGTATAAAGGCAAGCTCATTTTCTACTCGCTAGGGAATTTCGTGTTTTATCAGCCTCAACGTGAATGGACGCAGAAAGGCCTGGGCGTAGAAATGCGACTGTCGAAACACTTGCTGGGGGTTTCTTTGGAAAGCGTGAGACATCTCCCGGTCCGAGCAGGTTTGCAGCCCTCGTTTTCGCTAACACGAGCGGAAGGACAAGCATTAATTGAACGGGTCAAAAAACTCTCAAATGTCGAATTGCGGGAAATCAATGGTTCGTGGTTTGTTCAAATCAATAACCAAAGTCCCTGAAGAACCTCTCTTGAACGCGCTCGCGCCCCTCGTTTCGCTCATGATTGCTTTGCTGCTTGTGCAGGGTTGCTCAACGAGCGAGGAAACTGCGCAAATGACGGTGGAACAGCGCTTCCAGCTCGGCATGCAGGAATTCAAAGATGAGGACTATCTTCAGGCCTATGAAGAACTTCGAATCGTCACACTGCAGTTTCAGGGAAGTGCTTGGGCTGACGACGCCCAGTACTATATGGCAGAATGTCGATTCAGGAGGGGGGAATACATACTCGCGGCGTATGAATATCAGGTGCTCATTCAGACGATGCCGACGAGTGAATACGTTTCGAGGGCGAGGTATCAGCGAGCACTATGCTACTTGAACCAATCTCGCGCATACTACCTCGATCAGCAAGAAACGAAGCAGGCGATCGATGAATTCCAGACATTCATCGAATACCACCCCACCGATTCTCTTGTACTGGATGCCGAGGCGAAGATCGCGGAGCTCAACGCAAAGCTTGCGCGGAAGGAGTACGAAAACGGCATCACGTATATGAAAATGGAGTATTACAAATCGGCGCTGAACTCCTTTGACCATGTGCTCGAGAAGTACCACGACACGCCGTACGCGGAACAGGCGCAGCTGAAAAAGGCCGAGGCGATGATGCGCCGAAATCGGCACAACGAAGCAAAGCAGGAGATCGAGAAATTCTTCTCAAAATACCCCAACAGCTCGCTGAAAGGCGAGGCGGAGGAACTGAGAAAAGAGATTCTCTCCAGGCTTTCACAAAGTCGCGTTGATGCTTTTCATGGACAGACGACGAGTTCGCGGATGAGGGTTCTCTTAGCTCGGGGGTCACGCTGAATGGGCCGGCCGAAGATACGAACGGTAAATGAATCCCAGGTTCAAATGGTTCAAATGGTGCTGCCGACGGACACCAACCGGTTGGGAAATTTACTTGGCGGGCGACTGATGGAGTGGATCGACATTTCTGCGGCGATCGCTGCTTCACGGCATACCAATCGCGTGTGCGTGACAGCTTCCGTCGATGAGCTGAACTTTCATCATCCGATTTCACAGGGGGATGTGGTAATCCTTCAGGCGTCGGTCAACCGCGTGTTTCGTACGTCGCTCGAAGTGGGAGTCCGCGTAACGAAAGAAAACCTGCTCACAGGAGACCGCCAGTATACCAACACGGCGTACCTGACGTTTGTCGCAATTGACGATAGTGGCAAGCCTGTTCCCGCTTTGCCGGTACGACCTGTGACCAAGGAGCAAAAGCGCCGGTACGCCGATGCAGCGCGACGACGCGAATCGCGTCTGCTCCACCGCAAGCGTGTATAGATGCATATGACCGAGCACAATCCATGACGGCGCAGCAGATGCTAAGGTTGTAGGTTTCCGTGTCTCACTACCAAGAATCTCTCCATCGCTCTTCACATCTTTTTGCCGCCACCGTAGTTTCCTTCTGGCTTACGACGTATCAGCTCGTTGCCCAAACACAGGAAACGGCGTTCGGCGCCTATCGCTCAGTGGCGACGCCAGGACAATTTGAGCGCTTTCTCCTGACTCATGGAAAGGGTACGTTGAAGACCCTCTTCCTCTGGAACAACGGCGGCAACCGCCTTGCGTCCCTCAGGATGGATTCTACACTCGCGCCACTTTCGTGGAAGGAACATATAGTCAACGAACCTCTCGACGATTTTATCATCACAGACCTTGCAAAGGACCGTCAGACCGTCGGTATTATCCTCAACAAAGCAGAAAAGCGTATCTCGTTTGTGACCGATCTTCTGGCAGATACCCTGCGAATTGCGGGCGCGCTGAGCGTGCCGATTACACCAACAGGAATCGCATTCGGGGATCTGAACAATGACCAGAAGCTTGATCTGCTGATCTATGACTACAACAATCCAGGCATTATTCCTTTTCTTAGCATTGGGGCGCTTCGCTTCAGACAGGGAACAGTCGTTGATCCCGACAACGCCGTGAGTAAGCTCGCGCTCGTTCATTTGAACAACGACAATCTGTTGGATTTTGTCTTCTATGATTGGGTAAGGAGCGAGCTTCATCTGGTGTACGGCGTGGGCCAAGGGAAATTCTTGGATCAGGCTGCATTTCCTGTTGAAGGGGAGGTGAATCATTTCTTCGCGGAACAGACCACACCCACAGGAACTTTGGATTTCATACTATCGTACGAAAAGCCCTCGCTGCTGGAAGTCTGGGAAGGGAATGGCCTTGGTGACTTCCGTCCCCGATTGCGAATCCCCTTAAAAGAGACCATCACATCCATCGCAATTGGTGATGTGAACCGGGATGGATACAAAGACATCGTTGCCCTGGAGCAGCCATCGCAGATGCAGGTGTTCCTTTCTGCAGGCATGGAGTCGACACCTGAGCACCTCGACTTCTCTGCCGGTGGCGATGCGCGACAAGTCCTTCTTCATGATGTTGACGGAGATGCCCTTCCAGATGCTCTTCTTTTGGACAGAGAACGTCAACAGCTTCTGATCTACTTTAACGCTCAGGCTTCGGTCGCACTCAAGGACTCGTTGGAGTTCATTACGGGCCTTGGTCCGAGGGCGATATGGACTGATGATACAAATGGAGACGGCATTAAGGAAATAGCGCTTGTCAACACCGGGAGCAGCTCACTTTCGCTTTTCAGCAATTTGGGGCTGCGGGGGATTCAAGGTCAGGCAACATATCCTCTTGCCGCGGGTCCACGACACATGGCGTTTCACTCGCTGTGGGATTCCACAACTCGATTTATCATATCGTACCCGCAATCAGATCAGCTTTCGTTCTTTACGATCGATCTGCGGGAGCGATCCTCCACGAACGCCATCATACCGGTGGCAGGCGAGACCGAGATTCTCGCGTGGGAGGGCATGAATCGCAACCTCGTCGACTTCTTTTGCTTCAACTGGGCATCGAGCAGTGGCACCCCTTCTCTGACGTCGTTTCAGCAAATCGGTGCTCAGACTTTTATCGAAAAGAGCTTCCGATTGAGCATCCCGAATACCCTTTTGGGCGCAGCCGTTGGCGATCTCAATAGCGATGCGATGCAAGATGTGGCATACGTCTACCGTAACAACTCGACGTCGAAATATGAATTTGCAATTTCGTTGGGA
>ERZ1292640.95-Hain-H43-02um-R1-95-length-70815-cov-9_pt4 | contig 25838 bp, 1 predicted proteins | sample MGYA00564404_ERZ1292640 | MGnify/ENA primary metagenome ERZ1292640 (study PRJEB36523, sample SAMEA6512636) | groundwater metagenome | collected 2019-01-08 | study: AquaDiva: Metagenomics assemblies of 32 groundwater samples | reverse complement strand
CATATTATTAACAACTTCGCTCTAGGATATCTAGGGTGAAGATTATACCAGGAGGATTAAAATGAATGAGAAAGAAATTTCTGCGGAAGCAGTGGCAACAAAGATTTTGTTGGTGCGGGGCAAGAAGGTGATGCTGGATCGTGAATTAGCAAAGCTGTATGGAGTTGGGACAAGGGATTTAAATAAAGCTGTTAAGCGTAATTTACAGCGTTTTCCAGAGGATTTTATGTTTCAATTAACAGAGGAAGAAGCTAAGAACTTGATGTTCCAATTTGGAACATCAAGTTGGGGAGGGACTAGAAAGTCACCGTTTGTGTTTACTGAACAAGGAGTTGCGATGTTGTCTAGTGTACTTAAATCGAAACGGGCTATTTATGTTAATATAGCTATTATGCGTGCTTTTGTGAAATTACGTGAGGTACTGTTGACCCACAAGGAGCTGGCGCAGAAACTCGAAGGATTGGAGCGGAAATACCAGCTACACGAGACAGATATCCAGGTAATATTTGAGGCGATTAAGAAGTTGCTTGAGCCTCCGGAGGAGCCTCCAAAGCCAAGATTTAATTCGAATTAGAGACATATAAATTGTCCAGTCTGATTTTTTGAAGTAGAATATTGTCCACTCTGAATGAATATTTGTCCAATCAGGGTGCTTTGTCATTGCGAGCCCGCCATTGATTCAGTGGCGGGCGAAGCAATCTTGGCTTCGAGGGTACTGAAATTTAGAATAATGGCTAGGCTGTGCCATCCTGAGGCGCAGCCGGAGGATCTAAAAGTAGAAATTCTGGCTGATTTTTTCGGAAAAGAAAGCGTTACCAAAAATAGTGGTTTTTTCACTTGACAGCGACGGGCTGGAATGTTATAGTTGAGTGTAAGTTGAATCACTTGAAAAGGTAAACTTAGAGTAATCTAAGGACACAAAGCCACGGGTCCTTAAGTCAGAAAGCAGCATTCAAGGATAGCCGGGTTGCCAGTACCGACGAGAGTTGGCAGTTGACGACTCGATTCTTTTTCCGAGTTTCATAAATGATTTTAAAAAGTGTTTAAGAAGTAACCCAGTGCCCATGATGAAAAGAATGATTAAAAATCTAAAAGATTTTGGGGTAAGGGGAAGAATTTATTTTTTATTTAATACTATTAGGTATAAATAGAAGATGAACAAAAACCAGCCACAGACAAAAGACCGGATTGAGCAACCAAAGAAGGATTTCAAGTCAAGTTTTAAGGCTTGGATTCGCGTGGTTGCTTTTATCATTGTTGCGGTCTTTCTGCCTGAGCAGGTAGCCCAGGCAGTTGAATATGACTGGCGCGTAATCTGGAATAAGCCTGCCATTGGAGGTATTGCTCCCGGATACCTCAAGAACCTCGCCAATATTGATACTGCTTTAGCCATTCGTAATGTCCTAAAAGATATAGCCAATAAGCCCATTAACGCAATCAAGGTTTCGTCCAATCTGACCATAAATTTAGATAAGCCTTTAAAAATGTCCAATCAGAGAATTGATGAAATTACTGAATGGCTAAAGGGTAAACCCTGCGGAACTAAAGCACTTTATGATTATTTAAATTATACTGGCATTAAGGCAGCTGAGGGGGATATCGCGGTCATGGCCCTTACAGTGGATATTCTTAATGATGTGGTTAAGCCGGAAGGAAACCCCACAGTTATCAAAAACTCCCTTTATGCCCTTTCTCAGGCAGCCAAATTTTTCGGAACAGAGCTGTATCCGGTAAAACTTGGAGCTAATACTGAACTTAATAAACTTACTCCTTTTATTGCTCACCTAAGTGTCGAGCACTATGTTTTGGTTACCCGTATAACCGAAGACAAAGTTTATTATAGCGATAATCATAAAGAGGAGTTTTTGCCTAAAGATAAGTTTTTAAGCGAATTCAGCGGTTTTGTTCTAACCAGCATCCTTTTACCCGGTCAAAAGATTTTAGATCCTTCCGAAAGTAAGAAAGTCATGGGAGGACGTTATAGAGTAGGTGGAGATTGGGGAGTAAGGCCTACTCGCGCTCAGCGCCGCCAGGCAGGCGTAGGCGTTTCCGCAGCTGCTAATCTAAGAGTCAATAATTTATCCAACCAGCAGATTAATTTTTTCTTTAGGACCATGATAGGAATGAATAGCGGAAACGCTGATGCAATAAGACAGCAAATGGGTAATCAGAGTGTTGGTTATTTGCTGAACATGTTGGCTAATAAAGGCCCATACAAGGAAGCGCGGCAGAAATATTTGAAAAGAATAGCGGCCGAGGAAAAGTTACTTAAACTTAATTATGCATTAAGTTCTTCAGGCCTTGTTCCCGTACCAATCTTAAAAGCAAAAGCAGTGTTTTTAGGATATGTCTATGGACACCAGATTACTCCCAGATTGGTAAATAATGCGTCTGAGTATACAAAATATGTGAGGCAGTGGGAAGAGAAGTTCTTTGCCAGCCATGTTGGGTTAGATGTTAGGGTTAGACCGGATAACTATCATTATACGAAATATAGGCCTATGATTTCGATGCTTATGTTGGCCAACGATAGAAACAAAGTAGCCGGTTATTCGGTCACCTTTAACTATGGCGCAGCCGCCCAAGCACATTCAAGGGCCATGGGATTTAATCAGCAATATATTAATGGCGCTCAGGAACAGCATCTCATTAATCCTACTCGGTTCCAGGGTTATTATGGTCCGCAGCCAGGCGTAGCGGTTACCCAAATTTACAGAGTCCCCATAGCCGCCTTTAAAGCCTCTAATAGTTTTTTTAAAAATTTATTATCATTACCAGGAACCCCTTTATCTTCCGCGCCTGATGCCCCAGGTTATATGTTTGGTTTCGTTCGGCATGTCCTGCCTAACTGGGATGTAGCCGGTATATATAACATGGGTGCTGGCATCAAATATGAGTATTATGGCCGTGAGTTTAATGCTGATATGGCCAGGGCAGGAGCAGCAGTAGCATGGAAATCAGGAGGAGTAGGAGGTCAGTTTATTAGTCTCGATCAGAACGGTGCTTACCGCAGAATAGTCCGTGCTCCAATTGACGGTACAAATACTTGGGGTCGTGCCTTATATGAGATTAAATATCAGGCACCCAATAAATTTGAGGGCATGATAGTATTCACCCCGTATTCTGAAATGTCACTGGGGCAGTTTCGGAAGTTCCACAACTTCGTTTCGAGTAACGCCATGGATCTTTCTAGATGGCGTACTTCCGGCCCGGTATCAAGCGTAGAGTTCAAGGCGAATCCTAAAAACATGGGCGGGATGCAGGCAATGCAGGTTGATGTTAACTATGTGAATAGGTCGAGTATACCCGGAGGGTTAACCGTTGGGCTCTCCGGAAATCCGCATATACCGGCTATAGCCGCAAATATTAGATTTCAGGACCAGACCGGAGCGGCGTGGCGCTTTAAAGGTTTTAACGGCATGGAAATGATACATATTAAGCAAGATATTACCCCTGATGGCTTGATTGATAGCCCCACCATAATGATTAGCGATATAGCTAAATCAAGAACATTGACTGCGCCGAGTATGAATACTTTCGGGAATTTAAAGTTTGATGTGGATAAAGCCGGAGCTTCCGCAGGGGCAGCCGGTAACCTTAAATTTATGGGCTGGGAAGGCAATAGGCTATGGTCATCTCCGGTTTATAAGGCAGCGTTCGAAGATTTTGGTAAGGAACTGGGTAAGCCGCTTCTAAGTACAGACGTTGCGGCGGACAGGGTTTTTGGCGGGTACGGCGGTGATATTAATAATAGTATTCGGCAGAATTATCTCTTTTCCGTAGGCGCGGTGGAGATGAGCACCCAGACCGGCAATCTTAATCACCCTTTTCAAGTGCCATACGGTCTTAAGACGTTTGATGTAACTAATCCGAACCAGCCGATATTGCGTGATGTTTCCGCATTTAAAAATGGCCTCTTTGCACCCGGTAACATTCCGATGCATGTAGGTGATATCGCAACTTATGAAATTTATGGCAATCATGGCCTCGTACTTAAAGATCTAGCTGTTGCCAATGGCAGGGTAGCTGTCGGCTGGAATGCGGATCAAACTTTCTACGGATTTACAGCCCGCGGAGATGTTGGAACTTTAATCCAGCGTGACCGTGAGAACCCCGATTTTTATAAATTCAAAGGCCAAAAAGACCCGTATGATGTCAGAATGGGTAACGGATTCCAAAAATTGGAAAGAGCCCTGGATTATACGCCGAGACTTTCCGTCCCCGGAGTTGCCGGGTTATCCTATTTGAATCCTTTATTTGGTAATATGGAAGGCAATGTAATTGAGGTTTCCAGGACTTATCTTAATATCAGAAATAGGTTTGGGGAAAAGAGCACCTGCCTGTATGGAAATAAACCATTTCGCACCGAGCATATAACTAATCTGTTCATCACTTCTTCAGTAGATTCTTTAGGAAGGTTTAACGGATTTATTATTCCTGATGATTTTAAGCCGCTCTTTCCCGGTAAGAGAGATAATTCTATATCAGACTATGAAATAGCTGATGTGCTTTATAATTCAGCCAAGAATGTTTCAAATAGAGCAGATGAGCTAGTAGGCTCTGCACGCTCTTTTTGGACTAGCGGTATTAGACATTTTACCCTTGGATTTTCATCAGATCTTGACGACAAGGAGAAAGATTTTGGCGATGCAGAATTTAAGATGATCAATGCCCTGACAACATTCTCTGGTTGGGGTTTAGGAGATAAGTTTATCTTAGGGAAACATATTGAATATAACTTAGATACTCTAAACTGGCTTGGTAAAGTAAAACCTTCTTGGGGAGGTGGTGAATATGGCGACGATCATAGAGACGCGTATAAAACCATGAATAGGGAAGTTGCGTCGCTTTTTACCGGCGGGGAAGCAAATTATGAGCGTTTAGCCTATATAGGCAAAGCCAGTTCTAGGGATATAGCTACTGTTGCTACAGGCGGAGTAAGCTTACTTAACGAAGCGCGTAAAGCAACTGCAGATCTCACAGATGAACAGGTGATAAAACGCGCTCAGTCGTACAGAAATCTTTTTAAGAGTACTGATAGTTATTTTGACTTATTCAGCGCAAGCAATGTTTGTTTTGTAGCGTCTTTGGTAGTGCCTATGGCCGCATTAAAGGTGTTAAAGGCACCTGCTGCTGTTGTTTGGGGTGCTAGAGCGGCTGGTTTGATGGCTAAAGCGGAAGCAGGGAGTGTTGCTGCACGCTTTATTATAACAGGCGTCAAAGTCGGTGGGGCCATGAGAGCAGCTCCATTAAGAACACTTATCGGCGCTTCCGCGATTACCGGTACTGCAGGAGTTGGATATGGGATACGACAAAATGTGCATAATGGCCAACCTTGGGCTAATAATTTGAGGAAAAACTTTATAGGCGGTGCTTCAATTCCTTGGGTGGTTTATGCGAGCTTTAAAGCTCCCGGGGTTACCGGCAAAATATTTTCAAATTGGAAATATGCAATTCCAATAGCATTAACATTTACAGCCGCAAATACCGGATTAGCTTATTTGGCGGATATAGATTTTTACAAAGGGAAAAGCACTGATTTTTATAATCCGGGGACACTCACTGGATCTCTCAAAAATATATTTTTAAAGCCGGGCAGAGACATAATCGGGATTTGGGACGGGGATACAACAAGTAAGTTATCTTTCATAGACGCAAATAAATTTACTGATTGGGCGCACACAAAAGGACTTCTAGGAGCTAGTTTAGCTTACGGAGCAGGATTTTCAAGAAGCTGGTTAGGCGTAGCATCGTTGGCGACCCCGATAAGATCGGTAGTAAGATTTGATGAAACCGTTTCGAGTTTTGCTGCTTTAGCAAAAGGCGCTGGCGATATTGTAGAAAGCGCTGTTTCCGGAGACCTGCGTTTAGTTGATTTTGCGTATGGAGTAGGAAATTTAGCCGGCGCCAGTGTCGGTTTTAAAGGCATTGGGCAAGGGCTAAAAGCAAAAGCAAGCACAATGAGAACTGTGCCCAATCCTAATTGGTCATGGGGTCGTCCAGCTTACGTAGGTAGTTATAGTACAAGAGCTGTAAGCGCACTAGGAAGTATTTCTTCTTCATCCTCCAAAGCCATTTGGGCAAACGCCTTTATCGGCGTGGTTATGCCCTTAATGGGCGGATCACCTGGCGGGTCCTACCCCTTAGATAAATTATTCAAGAGCATCAGAGCTACTGCTTATGAGACCGATACCATAATAAATAGTTCTTTCTTGATGGCTTCGCTTTTAAGAACCGCCGGAGGGTTAAATAGGTTATCGGTTCCAAAAGCAATGCTCATAGGCTCAGGCACCATGGCTTTGGGCGGATTAACTCAACTTTTAAATTTAAAGTTTCACAACGATTCATTAGGTAATATAGGTAAAGGACTATTATTACTTGGCGGCAGTGCGATATTACTTAGAACAGCTAGTCATCTTGATTCAAAGTATACAAAATTTAGTGCAAGTTCAAGCTCCAGGAGGCAGTATTGGTTGGGAGGAAGTTTATTAGGTGGCGGCAGTGCGATTTATATCCTTTCATCGCAACTAGCAGACAGAACCAGCTGGGGACAAAATAATAAAGGATTGTTAAATGTTTTCTCCAACGCCGGTTTATTTGCAGCCGGTATGGGCGGGCTTATATTAACGAATAGACTTTCTAAAGCGGCTGATAGCAATCTTAAATGGCTTGGTCAAAAAGCAGATTCTATTTCGGGCAGGATTAAATCCTCTGCTGCTAAAATAGGCGTAGGCCTTCTTAAGCTTGATAAGGCGGCAGTTGCAACTTCCGCCTTTGCCCTTTCCACAGGGACTCTTTGGTATGGCCTAAATAAAGGTATAGTTGCCCCTACGGTTCAATACTTCAGTTCGCTCATGAACGGGAAAGAATGGGAAGGTTATGCAGAATGGTCTACCCCAAGTTTAACAAGTGATTATGCTTATATAGCTGAAAGCGGTTTGCTTTTGAATTCTATTTATAAGACCGCTAAATTTTCCGCAAAAAGGTATCATTTTGAGCCGCAGAGCATGGGGGCTCCGAAAGCGGCTAAAGGCGCTATACATGACTATCTATCAAAACTCGGAGAACCCAGATTATTAAATAAATTAAATAATTTGATAGGTAAAAAGTCTCCTGCCACGGCAAATCTTCTTTCTAAACCGGGGAGATGGATAGCAGAAAAATTTCCGAGAACAAGCACCTTTGCAGGTAAAGCTGCACGTTTGAGTGTTGATCTTACCGCCAAGCCGATTGGAATGATGTTTTTTGTGATGGCGCCGCTTAATCCGGTGCTTGAAGCAGCAAGCTATGTGCTTGGCAAGGGCCTGTTATCCGCAAAAGTCAGCAATTTGGAAAAGACATTATGGGGCCATACAGTTGGAGCATTTGCATGGAACAAAAATGAATCAGGAGAGTGGGTCGTTTCGGAAGATTTAGAGAAAAAATATGAAGCGGCTGGATTGATTAGCGCATGGAACAACGCTTCTTCTTTAGGCAAAATTGGAGTTCTTGGCGAAATGTTCGGTATCGGATATGCAGCCGGGCTTTTTGGCGTAGAAACTAATGAAGATGCGACGTTTAAAGCTTTAAAAGTCAGTAATTTTTGGGAAGGCGTAGGTAAAATAGGTCATTGGGCCAAGAATCCTTTTACCCGCACCTTGGAAACTTTTGATAATCAAACCTTAGCGTTTAGCGCCGTTTTAGCATTTGCCCAGCCATTTGCTGAACCGATCCTTACTAATATCCGAAAGGGAGATTTCGGAAGGAAATTCAGGGCATTTCAGTTTGGAGCTTCAGAAACTTTTGGGCTGAGAGGCCTGGGCGAATGGGCAGAAAGAGGAGGAATATCAAGAAAGGTTTCGAACAGGGCCACAACAACTGTAGTCACGGGTAGTTCCGAAGAAGCTAATGAACAAAATATACAAATTATGACATCTCCTTTAACTGGACTCGTAGGCCCTATTGCTGAAGTTTTTGGAATTTCACATGGAACAGCAATAAAGATACAGCAGAATGTTGATGAGATCTCGCAGGAACTTTTAGGCAATATTGATAGCGCTGCCAAGGATGCCGCTGCGGCAAGGGGCTTCTGGGCTTCATTTTCAAATGGTAATCCCATTGTCCGCGATATAAAACGTAAAAATGAGAAAAACAGTTCCGATGATATTTTAAACTCTCTGAGAAATTCCTTCCCCAGCCCGGCAAATTCTCCGGCTGAGCCGCCTGGAGGATTTATAGCTTTTTCCGGCGGTAATCCTACCGGTGCTGTTGCTCCGGCTATTGCTTCTAATCCCGGGAATCTTTCAAGTGAACCGGCTGTGCATCCTGCAAATAATCCGGCTGTTGTAAGAGCTTTGGGAACTTTAGAAGAAGGCGATGAATTTAGCTTAGTCACAAATCCCGGTACCTCAAATGAATTCGTTCAGAGATTTACCGTGAATGCTGCTTGGATCGATTTTATGCAATCAAGAGCTAAAGCCATGGAATTTCACGCGGGCTTAAATAGCGGCGAGATAACCATTCCGGAAATAGTTAGTAAGGCCTCCGGTGCGGCGGAAACTGAAGTTGACTCAACAGCAGCAAAAATTACGCTTGCCGAATATTTAACTCCGGTGCAGGCAGCGCAGGTTTTAAGTTCCGCAAACCACTCGCACTTTATTACGTTCCGCGGCCCGGGGATCGCTACGCCGATAAATATTTCCGTTCCTGATATAAAAGAACAGCTTAAGGAAAGGATAGCTTTTGATCCGGCTTTCGAGAGCATTGTAAGAGTTTTCCATAACCATATGGATTTTACAACGCCAAAGTCAAGCAATATTAATCTCGGCGGAAATGATGTAGAAATATTTGCTTTTTCAAAAGATCAGGCAAGTGCTAAGGATGTTCAAAAGTACATTAAAGAAGCACATAAAATAGGAGGTATCGTTCCGGTTGCTAAATTCCAGCTTGGAAATAAAACTATCGAAGTAAATGCTGTGGAGGGTATGCGAAAAGTCGGTCTTGGTGCAGGCGGAATCTCTGAAGCTGGTAATTATGTGGTTCTTGTTGATGCCGCGGAGTGGGTGAAGGATCCTACTGTAAATAATCCGGTTGTAGTACATGAGAAGATGGAATTAGCCGGTGCCGGACGTATGGTTAGAAAACTCAACGCAATCACGGGAACTATAGATGGCGAAACCATAAGAGAGCGTTTAGAAAGGGCAAAAGGGGTCGATGGAAAGCCTGTGTTTACCCGTGCGATGGGGCTTGCGCATGGCAATGCCGGAGAAATTAAGGTTGATGATGCTGATTATCAGGCTCCGTCTGTTTTATCCGCCAAAGAGAGAAGGCTGAATAAGGCCGTGTTTGATAAACATATGGCTGAAGCTGAAGCCATAAGAGAAGGTAGAAGGCCTGAAAAGGATAGCTTTATTGCACGATTAGCAAAAGCGCAAGCAAAAGCGCAGAGCGATTTAGATTATCAGCAGGGATTAAGCAGGTTGGGAATTTCTTTAAAAAGCGGGATTCATTTCTTCCATAATAGGGCTCAAAAAGCAAAAGCTAAGGATGAATTTGCTAAACAGAATTCAGCAAGCGCAAGAGCAGAATTAGATGAATTTGAGAAAACCACAAAACAAGAGATTAACAGGATTGAGGCGATATCTTCTGATGAAAAGTATAAGAAAGAATTACGCGCTGACCGGCAGGCCCGGGCAGATGCCATAGTTGAATTTGAGAGACAGTTAGGTTTGCCTGAGAGGGATTTAAGCGAAGATATAGAAAAAGAAGTTAGTTCTGCCAGCAAAGCAAAAGCAATCGAGAATTTGAATGAGCAGCTTAAAAATAAGGCAGCAGAGGTTAAAAAATTAGAAGACAGAAAAATAGACTTACGTAAAGAGATCATTAAAGACGAATCAAGGCGCGCAGAGTTAGTCGCCGGGTTCGTTCAAGCCATTTACAATAGCACAATGTTTAACAGCGGTAAGGTCAATCCGGAAACCGGAGAAATTGTTGGTAAAGGTATCACTGTTGATGCGGCAGCCAGTTCTTTAGAAAGTTCTGAACAGCGCGGCTTAGTTAAAGTTTTCAGATTATTAAACGGCACTGAAATCGGTTTATTGCCGACAATGATTAAGCTTAATGGCGGAACAAATCTTATTGTGCCGGATACAAAGGAAGAGTTGTCTGCCGGAGATAAGCTAAAAGATGAACAAGGTAATCAATGGATGGTTGTTAAGTCAAAAGAAAATAAAGGCGAATTTTCGTTCAGGCCTTGGAATGCAGACAAGTATCCGGCATTCCCAGCCTTTAGTCAAGTCGAGCCAGGGATATTTCTGAGAGAGGGGCTTGATGTTAGATATGAGGATGGCAAAGTTGTTGAAATTCTAAATACACCTCAAGCCTTTAAGTTGACTCAAGACGGAAAAACCGTTGAATTTAATGCTAAATTTAGAGTAGATGGAGAAGGCAAGATAGTTTTGGTCAATAACAAAACAACCTCGGAAATTGAGCAGAAAATTAATGAATTACAGGAACGCCAGAAACAACTTACGCAGGTTCAGCAAGCAGCTTTAGGAAGGAATAACTCTCGTAGTGCTAATAATATAGGAAGAGAAATTTCAAGGTTGGAAAAAGAAATCACATTGTTGGAGATTAGAAAGAGCCAGTTTGAGAAGGAGCAGGCTGTCCCAGAAGATAGCACAGTAGCAGTTGGAGCCGAAGTTACTACGCAGCAGACAGCAGCAGTTGAAGCAGAGACAGCAGGCACAGGCGGAACAGGTACTGAAGCTGGAGTTCAGCAATCGTCTGTTGCTGTTGGTTCAGGTGCAGGAGCTGCTGCTGTACAGCAGGATAAAGTTAAACCAGAAGTAGAAGACGAGGCACAGCAACCAACAGAAGCTGACAGCAAGACTAAAATAACCGGTCCGCTTAATCTGACTAAACAGATTGCCAAAGAAGTAGGGTATTTAGCTTTATACGCTGCTGGGTTTATAGGGCTGGGTAACTTAGGAGGAATACCGCTCGTAATTGCAATCATAATACCATCTATTCTCCTGCATGAGGTGGGGCATGCCTTAGTTGCTTACCTTCAAGGAGATAAAACAACTAAAGACAGGGTAACCCTTAATCCTTTAAAACATTTCACATTGTATAATTTATTGCGTTTAAGTGCAAAACCTGTTGTAACAAGTAAGGCTGATCATAAATTAGTTGTCTTGGCAGGCCCTGTGGTTAATTTTGCTCTTATGGGATTAGCCATTGCAGCTTCTTTTGTGCCGGGGCTTTCTTCCGGTTCTGTTGATATTCTTCATAATGTAGTGATGATAAACGCTGGATTAGGCTTATTTAACCTTGCCCCTGTAGAACTTAAAGGTAAGAATACTGTTGCTACTTTCGATGGCGCCAGAGTACTTGGGAAATCCTTAAAATTACCTGCCTGGGCTATTTATCCGCTGGCTCTTGTTGGGGGACAGTTTATTTATGGAATTACCAGTTTCTTTGTCGCGCTTGGCACAACAGCGACTCCTGAGGAGAATTCTTCTACTAAGGCCCCTGTACGCGGTGGCGAGCAGCCGCTTCCGTTGGCGCCAGCCAATGGTGGTATGTTTAATAGGGTAGTAGGCTCACTAGTAGGCTTTAGATCCAGTCAAGAGGCTGCTGCAACAGCCAGTAACCCGGCAATAGCACCGAATAACGCAAACGGCATGATTATTCCTATGATAAAACTTCAGGCTATTGGTATTTTAACCAGTTTCTATAGTGGTTTGGCTCCGCCTGGCGGGTTCTCCAATCCCATTCATTTTAGCAACACAGAAGTTGGAATTGTAATAGTAGTTGCAGTAATAGTCTTAGTAATTGCGATTAAGATAGGTGCCCGGGTTGTAAGCTCCGTAAGAGGAGGAAAAGGGCAGGGTGCAAGAAGTGCGTCCAGATACAATAGAGTTAAAGAAGTAATCGGCAGCATCGCAGCAGCTGCCAAAGTAATTGTTTTAGACATAGCTGCAAAGATTCGTTTAAATATTAGAACCATAGGTGCGGCAGTAGCAGAAAAAGCGGCCAAATCCTCGGTTCTATTCGTGCGTATGGCTTCCGCAGCAACTTTGTCAAAGTTATTAATCCCCTTAAGTGTCTTGTTTGTTTCCTTAGTAGCTTCTTCCAGAACTCTTCGCGATATATTTGGAACAACTCCTTTATTAATTGGTTCCGCCGCTTTCTTCCCACGGAAAAAAGCAGGAGCAAAGAAGAATGCTTATTCTAGGGTAGAAGAAGAATTGGTGAAATTATTCTCAAAGAAATTTAAAGCTACCTCTGAAGAAGATATTAAGCGTTCTGAGGAAGATATTAAGCGTATGGTCAGTAGCCTCATGGCCAGAGAAATTAAGAAAATCGATGAGCAGGATGGTAAGACTCAGGTAGAAAGAGAAGAAAAAGCCTTAAGAGATATTTCCGCAATGTTAATACCGACCGAGAATCCTTTATTAGAGTTGATAAACGACGCAGACTTACGCGATTACGTAAGAAGAAAATTAACAGCTAAAGTTGGAGCAGATGGTGAGTATATTTCCTTAGAAGATTTACTCAATATCTGGAGAACCGGTATCGAGGCGTTTATCGCAGATCAACCTAGCCTATCCGGGTTTTATAAAGAGCAGGCATTCTTTGAGGCGACCGTCGAAGGTATTGAATACGCATACCATAATAAAGATGTGAAGACTTTAAGAGCTGTATGGTATAGCCATTTGAAGGAAAAATACATTTCTTTATCAGCCCATCTTTATGAGTCTGAAAATGGCCAGATTCGTATTTGGGGTATTTATGCAGGCGCCAACGGCAACCAGGTTAGGTATTTAAATGAATCATTAAACGATTTCTTGGCCAACAATAAGGTTTTATTCGCGATGAATAAAGATGACAGAAATGACCTTGAATCACGCGGCGCCCAGATGATGTTACCGGAATATCTTGAAAATATAAAAATTGCTACCGCCGATTTAATAAAAGAAAAAACAGTTGAGAAAGCTGATGATCCGGCTTTAGCCAAAGCCATTAAAAAATTACAAGAAGAGTTAAAGGAGACGAGAAAAGAAGTGAGAGAAGCAGATGCAAAAGCAGAAGAGGTTAAGAAAAATGAAAATGATAGAACTAAGTTAACCAAGGAAGCATTGAAACGTATGGGTTGGAAAAACTGCGCTACTACTACTGATGATGAAAGAATAAGATCTCGACTTGAAGAATGGCGCGAGCTCAATGGAGGGGTTTGGACAGGAGTTGAATTCAATGCTATTCGCCGCAGGGAAGTCAATGAGTACAATGAAACGCACAGCGATAAAGTAGAACAAGAATTTTTGGCTCAAGTGTCCGCTGATCGGTTATGGGAATTATTAAATAGCGGGGTTTCAGTCAGAATCGAAGAGATGCTCGATAATGGTGATCACCATATAGTTCTTCCTTTAAGTTGGGGAGTAGATGATGAAACCGGGGATAGATTTATCAAAGCTGTTAATGGCAATGTTGCCAACATAGAAAGATCAATTAACATCGAAGATTTAGATTTCAGCAAGTCAGGCATTGTAATTCGGGTTCAGGAAAAAGATCCCAATTATATTTATGATAATGAAATAATTTCTGAAGAATACTATGCTGAGGAATTGGGTGGTAATGAGCTTCTTCTTGGCCAATCTGATTCTGGTTCTCCGGATGGCAGCAGCAGCGGCATTGGCGGCGGTGCTTCTGGAAATGGCGGAAATGAAGATGACGATAAAAATCATAAAGACGAAGAGAGAACTTTGCCTGCTAAGAAATCCGATAGCGGAAAAGAAAGTAATGCAGTTCCAACGGATAAATTAACTTCTGAAGCTCCGGATGAATCAGGAAAAACTGAAAAAGAATCTACAAAGGACAATATTGTTTCTGAGCATTCAACCAGCAAGAGCCGCGCTCCTCCGCTGACATCAGCTGACCGCCTTGCCAAAAGACTTTATAATTACCCTACTGATACTCAAAAATTAAGAAATCAACTCGACAAGCTCGCCGGTGCCTTAGAAGGTCTCTCTTCGGAACAAAAAGCATTCTTAGATTGGCTTAATCGTTTTATCCTGTTTGGTTTAATGGACACTCTCTTTCATGAAGAGAAGGAGAATATGGCCACAGCTCTTATTAAGGGGCTTATGAGAGCTATTACAATGCGCGGGATAAAAGGTTTAACTGGAAGCGCATTCCGCTTCGCTCATCGTCTTGCCAATAGATTTGGACTTACGGTTTCAGAGTTTGAAGCCGTGTTTGCTTTACTTAACCAGCTAACTAATGCATCTGAAGCATTAAGAGAAGAGATTTCTGTAAGAGAAGAGGTAGCAAAATCCGCTAAAAACGAGATTGCTTCATCGCCTGCGGATTCTCGCAAGGACGTTTCCGATAAATTACTAAAGAGAATATCTGATACCTTAACTTCTGCGAGCGAATACATGTCAGACGTAAGTGACGCTGTAATAAATAAGGTAAGGACCGGGCTTGGGGCGCTGGCGTATCCTTCATACGCGCAGTGTGGTATTGTTCCGTACACAACAAGTGAGGTTGTCGTCGGTTCTATTACATTAGGAATTTTGGCAGGCACTTACCTTACTTTTGGTAGCTCCGTGGCTGGAGGGGTAGGATTAGTCTTAATTGCGGCAGCAGCGGTAAAGAGAATAGCTGGGATTGCTTCGTCGCTCGCCTTCGGCGAGGCTCCTCGCAATGACACTGCTTCCTTGCCCACATCTTCTTCAAGCGCTGCAGAACAGAAGGATAATGCCGGGGCTTTATCCAGAGTTATAAATTCACTTGGTATTGGAAGCTTGATTGCCTGGGCAAGAGGCGTATATACTTCTTCAAGAGATGCAGTAAAAAACAATAAAATAGCAAAAGTCATACAGGAAATTATCGTGAAAATAGCTGATTTGGCTCCTCCGGTTATTGGCGGCAAAGGTAATACCGCAATTAACCAATTAACCATAACCATAGGAGGAACAAATGATAACACTACAGAAAATCGCAGAAATAAAGGAAACCATGGCGGAAATTTCAAATCAATACTCTATCAGACGCTTAAACGAATTGCGAGAAGTAGCTATTTTAGAAATGTTAAATTTGAGGACTATTTTAGTAGAAAAGCCGAACAATTAATAAGCAGTCTTTATAATTTGATCAAAGGTCAGGTTGAGTTTGGCATTGGCTTTATCCGCGCTCCGCCTGCCGCGTTTGCGCACGCCTTTGGAGCTGCAGTAGTATTTGGCCAAACTAATCCAACCACATCTAATTCTTCCATAAACTTCAATTTAACTCAGCTGTTAACTGCCCTTATATTAGGAGCGGTTGCGGCTATTATTTTAACTTTAACCCGTATTTTAACCGCTACATTAAAAGGAGGTGCAACATGGCTCCAATCAAGCTTGAAGAGATTAAGATCCACCACATCATCGACTCTACTAAAGACTATTCAACCTTCGCTGCAGCGCGTGATAGCAGTAACAAACTTCGTATCTTCCTGGTTAAAGAAACGGGCTCAGTCTATGCACGAAACGCTCAAGCGGATAGTTGGAAGGAACTTGTTGGCACGCTTGCCGACAATGTTCGTTATTGCATCAGTAAAGCTCGTCAGGTTGTTCCAGTCTATAAAGTTAACTCAGCTTATACGAACTAAGATAGGGCTGCGTGGAGCTTTCTCTCGCGCAGTCTCTGAGGAGGCCGGTTTAACTTCAGCAATACTCCTTGCGGTGATGGGAACTGTTATGGTTGTTGTGTCTGTTGCGTATATCTTTGGGGCATTGCCCGCGGTTATAGCGGTAGCGGCGCTTGGTATTATTGCGGTAGAGGCAATCAAGGTTTTAGGGCCAAGCGTAAGAAAAGCCGTCATTGTTATTCTGGCATTGCTTATTTTATCTCAAGGTGGCCTATTAGGAAAGATAGGGATGGATCCAAATGAGCACGTCAAAGTGCCTGTAGAAAGTACGTACGAATACAGATTGTTATCGGATGCCAGATATAACAACGACAAGTTAAGGCAGATATACGACATTTTGGGCGAAGAGAATATTAGAGAGGCTTTTGCCGCCTATCGCACCGCCTATCGCAATGAGCAAGCGCAGGAAGAATTTGTCATAAATGTAAAGGTTATGCTGGATGCGTATACGGATAGCAACCAGTTGACTCCCGATTTATTAAATTTAGAGAACTTGGCGGAAGTGTCTGATATCTTAGGCCGGGATAGTCTCGCTGCTATTTTTGTAACTGAACCGTCAAGATTTTTCTCGTATTCCAGGATGTCTCCTGAGAAATTAAGGGAAGCATCGGTTTATTTTGGCGGCGAAGAAAACCTGCGCAAGGCTGTGAGGATGAATTACGATTTATTCTTTATCCCCGACAGCCGCAAAGAGGGTAAAGATATAAGTTTAAGCAAGGTCCTTGAAAGAGAACAGAATACGAAACGTTTTTACGCGGAAGATATTGACCAAATAATTTCAAACAGAAAAGACAATAATCCTGATGGCCGTCCTTTGGCAGTTCTTGTGTATGGCCGTTCTGATCGGAATGGAGCTTTCGAGGGAGGCAAGAACCCTCATTCTCTCATAGAGAATGGGTACCGCGTCATGTATGCTGAAGTTCGTAGCGAGGAAGAGGTCGTAGCATTCTTAAAATATGCCACCGCTAAACAGGAAGCAGAAGTGATTATATTTGCCGCACATTCGTCACCGGGAGTGATGGAACTCGGCGTGGATGTGGATGATGAGCTATATCTGGTTAGAAATAATCTTAACGGTACCTTGGTTCATAATGGCACGGTTATTATTTCCGGATGTTCTACTGGGGCGGGAAGAGGTAATTGGAATAACATGGCTAATATGTTTTCCCGCGTATTTTATGGTGCCGATGCTGTATATGCATCTGACAGCATGTCGATAACCGAGTATTATAAATTTGAAAATAAGAAAGTCGCAGGGGTAAAGTTTACTTCCCGTTTTGGAGATGGAAGTTATGATGCAACCGGCAGACATGAGAAGTCCTTCTTTGGACGCTATATATTTAATTTTGTCCCTTCGGCTTTCCTAATCTACGGCATAATACTGGGGGCAATCCTGAACGGAAGAGGTATTTTCCTTAACCGGAAGTCTACTTCTAATACCAAAGCAAAGTATTTCTTCTTCCGAGCAGATGTATTTCTTCTCCCGATTATTTCCCCCGCATTTCTTGTTGTTGTGCCTTTTGTAGTAATGCACCGCGGGATCTTGCCGTTTTTGATCGTAGGCGTTTGGCAGATTATTCGTCTAGCGAGTTTTAAGCGCTTTGTATATTTATCCGGTTTTGGTTTTGTTGGCGTCGTTCTCCTTATCATTTCTGAGCTTTACCCAAGCATTGGGCCAAGCATTTTAATGGGTAGCGTTGCTATTCTGCTGTTGATTAAGTTCGGCGGCCTGCTGGTTAATCGAATATCTAAACTCCTTATCGTGGCAGGTGGGGTTATTCAACTGACAATTAATAAAGACAGGCTTGGCGCGATGGTTGGAGGATTGAGCAGGGCGATTAAGGCAATGGCCGGAGAGAGAGACACTCGTAAGGCAAAACTTGTTGCATACCTGAGCTTATCCTTAGCCGTGGCTGGTCTGGTTATTTTCAGAGCACATAACGAATACGGAGCAGGGGCGAGTATTATTGCTAACCAAATCTACCTTTTCTTAGATACTCTCCCGATATTCGGTTATTACATTTCTGGCTATCTCAATGATTTTCTAACCCCTCTTGCAATACCTGCTGTGTTGTTCCCGGTTCTATATTTTGCATCGTTGGTTTTAGATAAAACTATGGCTAATTTTGATCAGATTAGGAGCAAGTTTGTAGGGTTGGCACGTTTCTCACTTTACTTCGGAGCTCTTTCCGGATTTTACTATGCATTGCGGAATGAATTATCTCAGTTAGCAACTCAGTCTTATATAGCAGTTGATGGTGTCGCAATTTATAGTAAATTTGGAGATCCTATTGATATCGTAGTAGAAGTCTTGGCATTGGCGCTGGCGTTTATTGCCATACATTTTGCGCCGTTTGCCGGAATAAATAGATCAGAAGATAAGTCATTTGTAAAACGTATGGTTCTTGTTGTGGTAGGTGTTGTTGGTCTTGGTTTATCAGCGGTATTTATGTCTGATATAAGCAAGGCAGTAGTTACAGCTCAAGAGTGTATCCAAGATATGTCCATGAGTAATGTTATGCAATTGAGTATCTTTGCTGTTATTGTTACTTTGGGTATGTTACTTAGAAATAAGCTCGGCGCGGTGGTTAGGGGGATGAGCGCGATGGTTAAGACGGCCCTTGGCGCGGTGGTTGGGGGATGGAGCAGGACGGTTAAGGCGGGTATTGGCGCAGGGGTATTGGCGGTAGCGGTAGCGGTTGCGTTGGCCTTCCCTGATGTGGCGCAGGCAGCGGCGAAAGTGTCTCATGAGGCAGGATTTGGTTCAAGTACAATCGATAAAATTATTATTGTCTCTGTCGTCGCTATAATTGCCCTCTCTATGGCTGCTACTATTGCCAATATAAAGGCAGGTAAAAATAAGTATATCATAGATGAGAGTGGCGTTTCGCATATTGTAGAAGGGAATCATTGGGAGCGCATGAAATCATATCTATCTCCTATTGCGGCCATCGCCGTTGTTGTTGAGGGGCTTACTACTTTATTATTCTTATGGGGTGAGAAACACATTGATCCTTATGTCAGCATAATAGGTTGGGCAGCATTTGATTCTATAGCTTTAGCCGTATGGTCATACATAAATAATATAATACCGCTAAAATTTGAGGTTGTTGAAGAAGAATTTGCAGAAGAGGAGTCTCTGGAAGCAGAGCAATATGAAAATTTTACTGGATTGTATGATGTGGCAGAAGAAAGCCCTGAATTGTTTGCTGCCAAAAAAGATAATGTCGTAAACCTGGATGAAATAAGAAATAATAGGAATAATTGGAATGATCCGACAGGCGCTGCAATGATACCTGTTGTGGTAGTGACTACTGGTTTGTTTATTGCCGGGGTAACCGCGTTTTCTGTGGCCGGCATTGCAGGGTTAGTGTCCTTGATAGCCACCGTAGGTTTAGCGGCTTGGGTAGGTAGATATGCCATATTTGCAAAGAGTTTCTTACATAGGCCAAGCGATACTAGCCGTAAATTTAATGATAGGTATTTTTTGATTCTAAGAAGGAATTTTGATTATTTTAATCGAGAAAAAGAGAATTTACACATTGTTTATATTAAAGGAAAAGGGACGTTTAGCCATCTAACTGCTTCGGGTATTGCCAATGCTAAGAAGAAAGCTAAAGAGTATAATTATAGCCTTAAATTTGGCGGTATCGTTATCCCGGCAGATAACAAATATGGTTTCAGGACAATAAGATATATTAGGTTAAGCGCATTATTATCTGTTGCCGTTGGTGTAATTGCTGTTTTGGCGTTAAAGAATACCGAAGCATTCGCAGCAACCTTTATTATGCCGTTTGTGGGTGGCATGGTAGGCAACGAAAAGAATAGGCTGAATAAATCAGAGATGGAAAATAAATTAAGAGCAATATTATTTGAGAACCCATTTATTCTGCAATCTGCTGCAAAAGATCAAGTTGGTTATGAGGGTAAGCCAAATTCGTTTACTAACCGTCTATTAGATTTAGACATAAACTGGATTTCTTTACAGGATGAGATGCTCAGGGCAAGAATTAAACACGAATTAAAGGCAGATCCGTTTATGTCGAATAAGAAGTTAGCCAAAGAACTTGGATATAAAGGCATTGAATCAAGCTTTAGCGGTTTCTTAGGCAAGAAGAGAGGCAAGAAGAGAGGCAAGAATATAGACTTAATTGGTATAAAGAGAGACATTGTAATGGCAAAGATAAATGAGGCGTTATCGGAAGGTTCTTCTTTGAAAAATCCTTCTTTGGAGAAGGTGAAGAATAGATTAGGCAATAAGGAGATGGATAAGAGTACTTTCTTAGGAAGATTAGGGGCCTTGGGGCTTAAATGGTCAGGATTAAAACAATATATTCAGTTGAGCGTTGCGTTACAGGAAGCAGTTGAGGAAACTAATAAGAGCATGGGTAAAGTAATTGAAAGCGCCTCAATCGGAGGTTCAGCGGCATATCTACCGATAGATAAAGCTGAAGATATCGATATTTTCGTTACTCTTGCGAAAGGTGATATTAGTGTTAAAGAAGTAAAATTAGATTTTGAATATTTCTTAATGGTTCAGCTTGGAGAGCCGAGCGATCCATTGCTGAAAAGCATTGTTATAGCTATAGGCGGAAAAGAATACGGGGTAGAGATTGAGGTGTATAGCTCGAATAAAGAGCGTGAAGATGCATTGGATAAGTCATTATTAGATAATGAACTATTTCTGAAGGCAGGCAGAGGAGTTTCAAGTATTAAAAATAGCGAATATATTAAATATTTCCTCTCTTTGGCATTCTTGAGCGCAGGGCTTAAAGGTTCAGAAAAATATTCAAAATATGAGAAATATATAGGATACGGCGAGAAATATAGAAACGAGTACTTGGCCAAAGGCGCAGATTATAGCGTTATCAGAAAAGAAATAGAAGCTTTATTTGCTGATACTTCCGACCCGGCGCGCAGCAGCAGGCCGTTAACCGACAAAGAAGAAAGAGACGCATTGAAGAAGATTTTAACGGATCATGAGAATACTTTAGCAGATACCATCGTATACGATGGTATTAAGAAGAGCCAGGTTAAAAAAGCGTTGAGTAGAGTTCCTGGCTCCAGTACCGCTAGCCTTACTTTGGCGCTTTCAAATGTCGTGCGCGCTCCGCCGGAGGAGTTAATACAGGCAATTAATAAATTTGAGTCAGATTATAAAGTAGAAATTTATGCCTTAAACCATATTTATCAAGGCCAGAGATATATCATACATATCAAAGGCAACCTCGTTAAGAATCTCGCCCACGAAGCAGTAGCCCTAACGTTATCTACCGAAGGAGATAATCTAACACCCAGAGAAGATGCTCGTAAAGAAGAGACTGCAATTACTATCCACAATGAAGCCGAGAAAGTCGCTGAAATAGTAGACGGAGTAGTGGAGAATATAGTGGTTAAGTATAATCCGACGATGCCGGAAACAGCTATGTTTGAGGCAGATCAAAGAGCGGTTACGGATAGCCTGCATACTTGTACTGGAGTTGCCGGCTTCAAGAGAGATGGAAATCAATATCTTCTGTCACATGTTCCAACCTTCGCCGCAAATTCAATGCTTAGAACATCAAACGGAAACAATATCAGCAAATTCTTAAGAAACATACATTCTGATTTCGAAGGGGATGAATATTTTATTACTTATTCTTACCATATTCTGCCGAGAAATTATTCTGATAAAGAGATTAAAAAGTTAGAAGATCAAATAAGAGAAGCATTTAAGGGGGCAGCAGTAGCTATCCACATGAGAAAAGATGGTTTCGCTCACGGAGCCGAATTAATTGTGGATTCTGAAAGAGCAAAGGTTATACCTCAGGATATTAATGGAAAGACAGGCGATTCTTATTTTGCGTTTGGGCATAGATGGGATAACAGTGATTCTATTTTGAAGCACTTAGATGCAGAACGTATAGAGATAGCAACTAATGATATCCTCGCCGGTTTCGAGGAGAACCTTGAAGCAGAATTATTAGCTGAAGAATTATTTGATGTTGATATTGATATCAGACAGGAAGTTATAAACAAGATTATCAGAGATAGGATTGAGAATATAAGATTTAAGATAGAAGAGATAAGACTGTTGATTGAGGAAATAAGAGATCAAAAACTTGAAGCGGCCGCAGTAAATAACTCGCTTCCTGAAGATATGGGCGCTTTTAGCCGGTTTCTGTATGCCGCCAATGCGAACGAAGAGATAATTCCTGAGGAGATTTTTGCTGAAGTTAAGGCAGCTCTTATAGAAGCCCTTGATGTGATTGACAGCGCGCACAATCCTATAGCAGAGCTATTCACAGAAGAAGCAGAAAGATTGTTAGGAAATACACCGGAAAGAACCGTTAAGTCAGGAAAACTGGAATTGAAAAAATTGGCGACAGGAGTATTAAATGCTCGGGAAGAATTTGCTGAAGAATTTGCTAGAGTTTGGTTATTCGGTTTTATTTTGGGTAGATTATGGGATATGGGCGTTACTTCTATTGAAATGCCTAAGAATGGAGAGCTTGCAGAGACTAAAATCAGCGCTAGCAACAAGAGAGTCGATGTAAAGGCAATATTGTTGGAAGGTATAAGCCGCGCGTTGATATGTTCCAGCCAGGAAGAAAAAGTTCAGGCGTTTATTAAAGAATTTAAGGGCAATGGATTTATTCGCAATAGCTTGCTCATTAGTTTAAGTGTTATTCTAACTATCGGCGCCGCTATCTTTGGCATATTCACTGGCACGGCGCAGGCAGCGACAGGAATTACGCCAGACGCAGGAGACAATGAGATTATATTCTACGTAAAATCAGCCTTATTAATCGGTATCCTTATATTAGGTTATATGCGGATAACAAATCACCCCGGAATCGGATACCTTCAAGATAAGCTCGGTATCAAGAAGCCCGGTGAATTATTGCCTACTTCAGGCCGCAGCCCGCCGGCGGCTAAGGTGAATTTTGCCACCATAGCTTCGGCAGTGGCCTTAGTTGCTTGGTTATCCGCTGCAGCGCTATTAACTAATTGGGCAGGCGCCTCCACTATCTTAATTCATCCAGTTTGGGGTAGATTAATAAACTATAGTGTCGGTATTGGAAGTATAGTTTTAGTTACCGCTTTAATCGTAAACGTAAAGGGTGGTTACAAGAGAATTAAATTGGCAGGTTTCAGAAAAGATGAACTTAAGCAGAGAATATTAGAAATAACTCCTGATGTAGAGAAAAAAGAAGCAGAAACCCTGATTTCCGGATACAGCCGCAATGAGCTAGAAAGGACTTATGCGAGATTGCTTAGAATAGCTAAACAGTCCGGCCGTCTTCCGGGTAAACCGCAGTCCGGTAAGGTAAGCGGTATGCTTATTGAAAGCGGGATAGGGTTAGCCGAAGATATCGGGATGGCTTGGCAGGAATCGAGCAAGTTTAATCCTTTCAGTAGGAATAGGAAAACATCTTTCTTTATTGGCGCAATTATCTTCTTACCATACTTTTTCCTGAGAATCACGGTTTTATTCTTTGCACGCTCCAGCTTAAGGAACGCGGGATTCAACAATAAGCTGGATAAAGGCGAGATAGTGTTGGAGAATGCATTATTACATCTCCGGGCATTGGATGTTGTTAAAGATAAGAATTACACACTGCGGGAAAGATGGTTTAAAGCAACTTTAAGATCCCCGGTTGTAACCGGCATCGTAGAGTTTATGAGATCCAGGGCGATGCTTGCGGTATTATCGCTAGGAATTAGCCATTCGCTTGTCGCAATGCTTGGTTTATCCGGCATTCCGGCTTCGGCCATCACCATCTTATTCTTAAATTATCTTCTTTCCGGTCCGCGTTCAGTTAGTCGGATACGCCACAGCTACTTGGATAATTTTGCTGCGGGAAAACATAGTTTACCCATAGCGGAATTAGAATCCTTATTGAGTAATGGCGCAGAGATTGGAAATGTAAAAGCCGCTTATCAGAATGGTTATCTTTATAGCCATAGGAACCCGTATTTATTTAAGCTTCTGCTGGATATTAATGAAAGAAAGGCCGGAAGAAGTTATTTATTTAAGTATTTGACATTTCTCCCCGTAGCTGTGCCGCTTTATTTCATTAATCCATTTATTCCTATGGGAAGCCTTGCTCATGTATTTGTTAGGGGCCAGAGAAAAATCAAATTTATAGATGACTTAAAGAAATTAAGGATGAGTTTTTGGTCAGGTTATTTAGGCTTGGCGATTATTGGCTTTGAAATTGGCGCGGTGCGGGTTGCGGGTGAGTTTATCGGCGGCCCAGTTGAGGCATTTATCGGTCCGTGGGAAGGAAGCTCTAGCAAGGAAGGCCCATGGCAGTATCCTATTCTTGGCATGGGGAGTGATATTCTCTTTGGCGTAGAGAATATTGTAGGCTGGAACGGTCCGGCTAGCCAGCAGGCTGAAAAGCAGAAGCAGTGGACTGAAGGGAAGAAAGCATATGAAGATTTTATTAACGCGCAGGAAGAGGAAGCTAAATCGCAGGCACCTTCCGTAGAAGATATGATTAGATATATGCAGGAATCCGATGAGTGGCGTAATAATGTCGGATTACAGAAGGACGAGGATGGAAACGGTATCCCGGATTTAATCGACCGGATGATTGAAGATCGCCGTATTTGGGATGAAACGGGCGCTGACGACTTGGGTGTCGAGTTGCCCGATACCCAGGATTTAAAGAGCTATATCCAACGTTCCGATGATTGGAGAAAAATGCTGGAGTTGGATAAAGATGATAACAACTTCTCTGGTTTAGTCTACAGAGTCAGCGGGCGTATCAATGAAGATAAAACTATTCTTGACCAGACCGGCGCTGATGATTATGGCATTAGCTTGCCTGATATCAAAGATTTAAAAACATATATTGAAAAATCCGATAGATTGAGAGAAGCCTTAAATCTTTATAATGATGGTGATGAGCATCGTTCCGGTTTAGTGGATCATCTTAACTATGCTCAAAACAAACTCAATGAATCGGGCGCAAGTGATAATGGTATTTCTTTACCGATCCTGCCAGATTTCACTTCTAAGACAGGATATTTAAATAAAGCAAATGATAAAGCGATTCCGGATAAAGAAGAGGCGATTACTCCTGCTCAGAATTTACCTGTTTTGGCAAAAGATAATAAATTATTTGTAGGCGGCGCAGAATATAAAATAAAGGGTGTAACTTTATCCACAGCTGCCCAAGGCCAGAATAGGCAGGATTTAGTCCTTGATTTAAGTAGCGTAGGCGGTGAACAGGCAATAAAGATGATGTCTGATACCGGCATAAATACGGTAAGAGCTTATAATGCTCCTGAAAAAGACCTTTTGGATGCTCTTGCAAAGTACAATATAAAAGCGATTATCGGATTCCCGAATTACGATGATAGAAGAAATCCCGGAGCTGATATTAGAGGCGCAGGTTATATTGATTATGTGAATAAATATAAGGATCATCCGGCAGTATTGGCTTGGGAAGTAGGGAATGAGTATAATCATTTATTCAGAGAGCATCCCGAATATTTAAGTTTGAGCGAGTGGTGGCCGATATTGAAACAGGCAACCAGCGAGATAAAGAGCATTGATGCTAACCATCCAGTTTCTACGACACTGGCTGACAGAAGCTTATCCGAAGATGTGCCTCAAACCGTTAATGCGGGAGTAGATATTATTGGATTGAACAGTTATCGTGGAGAGGATTATTCTTCGGCGGTAGTGGATTTAAAGAAATTAGCTCCCGGTATCGCGATGTATTTCTCAGAGGGTGGCGTAGATTCTTGGAATCAAGGCAGGGAAGATCAACCCCTCCAGGCCGAAACTACGGTAAATATCTGGAATTCCATAAAAGATAAAGAGACCTTAGGTGTAACCTTTATGAGCTGGCAGGATGAGTGGTGGAAGGCAGGGGAAGGAAGCCTTTCAACACATGATATAGGCGGCGGAAGTTTTGATGAAGAATACTTCGGGTTTGTAGATATTAACCATCAGCCTAAAGAAGTCTTGTCTGCAATAAGTAAAGCTTGGGTAGGTAAAGAGCCGGTATCTATTCAACCTGGAGATTCAATTAGAGAGGATGTACAAGCTTATTATAAGCAATCAGATGAACTTTTACTTACTCTGGGTATAAGCGATGAAGGGGATAATTTTTCTGAGCTAGTTGACCGGATGAATCAGGATAAACTTATTCTTGACCAGACCGGC
>ERZ1292640.818-Hain-H43-02um-R1-818-length-25844-cov-8_pt1 | contig 25844 bp, 21 predicted proteins | sample MGYA00564404_ERZ1292640 | MGnify/ENA primary metagenome ERZ1292640 (study PRJEB36523, sample SAMEA6512636) | groundwater metagenome | collected 2019-01-08 | study: AquaDiva: Metagenomics assemblies of 32 groundwater samples | reverse complement strand
AACCAAAGGCCGACGCGCTGCGCAGCATGGAGCCGACGTTGCCGGCATCCTGCACGCGGTCAAGAATCAGCGAGGGCGCCGCCGGCGACAGGGCCGCGGATGCCGGCAAATCGATCACAAAACCCATGCGGGCCGGCGACTCCAGGCCGCTGATCTCGGGCAGCAGGGCATCGGAAATCACTATGGTTTTGATAGCTGCCCGCGCCCATTCGGTGGGGGCCAGAGGCCAGAATGATTCTGAAAATACGGCCATCGCCGGTGTCAGCCCGCGCAGCAGTGCCGCGCGGCACAGGTGGTCTCCCTCCAGCCAGACCCGTCCCTGCTTGCGGTAGGCCGTGCTGTCCTGTGAAAGCCTGCGCAAATCCTTGACCAGGGCGTTGTCGCGCGAGGTGACAAACACCGGCGCCACCGGCGCAGGCGTGCTCAACGCAGGACCTCGGCCACCGGGCTGAAAGACCGGCGGTGTTGCGGGCAGGCGCCGTGTTCGCGCAGCGCCGCCAGGTGTTCGGCCGTGCCGTAGCCCTTGTGGCCGGCAAAGCCGTATTGCGGGTACTCCAGGTGGTATTGCTCGCACCAGCGGTCCCGGTGCACCTTGGCCAGGATGGACGCGGCGGAGATGGCCGGCACCAGCGCGTCGCCCTTGACGATGGCTTCGGCCAGCATGCTGAGCACCGGCAGCCGGTTGCCGTCGACCTGCACTTTCACGGGTTTCAGGCGCAGGCCCTCGACCGCGCGTTTCATCGCCAGCATCGTTGCCTGCAGGATGTTGAGCCTGTCGATTTCCTCGACGCTGGCCTGCGCAATCGAACAACACAGGGCCTTGGCGAGGATTTCCTCGTAGAGCTGTTCCCGGCGCTTCGCCGTCAGCACCTTGGAGTCGGCCAGGCCCTTGATGGGCTGGAGGTCGTCCAGAATCACCGCGGCCGCCACCACCGGTCCGGCCAGTGGCCCGCGGCCGGCCTCGTCCACACCGGCCCACAGTCCGGGCGTGTCCCAAGACAGGGTGACCTGTTCAGCCTTCAAGAATGTTCTGGATCGCATCGGTGGCCAGTTGGGCGGTATCTCGCTGCAGCTCGTGGTGCAGCTGCGTGAATCGTTGTTCGACAGCAGCTATTTTTTCGGGTGCAGAGATTTTCGCATCTATCCATTTCAGCACCGCATCGGCCAGCGCCTGTGGCGTGGCGGCATCCTGCAGCAGTTCGGGCACGACAAAATCGCGGCACAGGATGTTGGGCAGGCCCACCCAGGGCTGCAGTTTCTTGCGGCGCATGATCTGCCAGGACAGCCAGTTCATGTTGTAGGCAATCACCATGGGACGCTTGAACAGCGCCGCCTCCAGCGTCGCGGTGCCGCTGGCAATCAGCGTGACATCGCAGGCCGCCAGCACCGTGTGCGACTGCCCCGCGACGATTTTCACCTGTGCCCCCACACCCGCGTCCCGCGCCGCCTGCTCGATCTGCTGGCGCAAGGCGGGAACCGCCGGAACTACTATTTTGATAGCAGGTTGCGCTCGTCTGACAAGCGCTGCAGCCCGAAAGAACCTGTCAGCCAGGTACTCGATCTCGGAGCGGCGGCTGCCCGGCAACACGGCCAGCACCAGATCATCCGCTGCCAGGCCCAGCTGTTGCCGGGCCACCGCCTTGTCGGGCTGCATCGGGATCATGCCGGCCAGCGGGTGGCCCACGTAGGTGGCAGCAATGCCGTGTCGCGCCAGCAAAGCCGGCTCAAAAGGGAAGATGCACAACACGTGGTCCACACTGCGGCGGATTTTTTCGACGCGGTCGGCGCGCCAGGCCCAGACCGAGGGGCTGATGAAATGAACGGTGCGTATGCCGGCGGCCTTCAGGTCGGCTTCGAGGTCGAGGTTGAAGTCGGGTGCATCGACACCGATGAACACATCGGGCCGCATCTGCAGCAGCCGCTCCCGGAGTTGCTGGCGGATGCCGACAATTTCGCGGTAGTGCCGCAGTACCTCGACATAACCACGCACCGCCAGTTTTTCGCTGGGCCACCAGGGTGAAAAGCCGCGGCCCGCCATCTGTGGCCCGCCGATACCAACCGCCGTCAACCCGGGCCAGCGGGCACGAAAACCCTCGAGCAGCAAACCGGCCAGCAGGTCTCCCGAGGTTTCGCCGGCGACCATGGCCATGCGGGGAGTATTTGCCGCAGAGGACCCGGCCGCCTCTGTACGGCCGGGCACAGGGCTTGGCGCATCGGACATCGTCGCCTACCGGACGATGCCGCGTTGCGGTGAGCTGCCCGCCAGAAAGGTCAGCATCGCCTGCACATCAGGCGCCGCTTCAGGATGCCCGACAGCCAGTTCTGCGATGCGCGCCTTCGCCTGCTCCAGCGTCAGGTCCTCCCGGTACAGGGCCTTGTGCATGCCCTTGACGGCCGCAATGCGGTCCGGCGTGTAGCCGCGCCGGCGCAGTCCTTCATAGTTCATCGAACGCGCCTCGGCGGGCTGGCCCTGGCACATCACGAACGGCGGCAGATCGGCAAACAGCAGCGAACACATGGCGGTCATGCTGTGCGCGCCAAGCCGCACAAACTGGTGCACGACGGTGAAGCCGCCCAGGATCACCCAGTCGCCGACATGCACATGGCCGGCCAGCTGCGAGTTGTTGGCGAAAATCGTGTGGTTGCCGACATCGCAGTCGTGCGCCAGATGCACGTAAGCCATGATCCAGTTGTCGTCGCCGACCCGGGTCACCCCGGTGTCGCCGGGTGAGCCGATGTTGAAGGTGCAGAACTCGCGAATGGTGTTGCGCTCGCCAATGACCAGTTCGCAGGGTTCGCCCGCATACTTCTTGTCCTGCGGAATGGCCCCCAGCGAGTTGAACTGGAAAATGCGGTTGTCGCGCCCTATCGTCGTGTGGCCCTCGATGACGCAATGCGCTCCTATCGTCGTGCCGGCCGCGACCTTGACGTGCGGGCCGATCACCGTGTACGGCCCCACGCTGACGCTGCTGTCGAGCTGGGCCTGGGGATCAACCAGTGCTGTGGAATGGATGGCGGTCATGAAAAAATGTACTGTGCAGCGAATACGTGGGCGAGCAGGCCCACAGGCAGACTCCCCCTCAAGCCGGGGCCGCGGGACTGGCTCCGCCAGACCGCAGGCGCAGCGGCCCCCTCGGGGGGCAGCGCATTACGCGAAGCGAAAAGCGTGGGGGCCATTCAAGCAATGCTGCGCATGGTGCACATCAGCTCGGCCTCGCAGACCATGTTGTCGTCGACCCGGGCCACACCCTTGAACTTGAACACGCCGGCCTTGAGCCGCTCCAGCGTGACCTCCATGATCAGCTGGTCGCCGGGCTCCACCGGCCGCTTGAAACGTGCGCCGTCGATGCCGGCAAAGTAATACACGGTCTTGTCATCGGGCGTCACACCCTGCATGTCGAACGCCAGCAGGGCAGCGGCCTGTGCCATGGCCTCGAGCATCAGCACACCCGGCATCACAGGCCGATGCGGAAAGTGCCCGGTAAAAAACGGCTCGTTGATCGTGACGTTCTTCAGCGCCTTGATGCGCTTGCCTTTTTCCAGTTCCAGCACGCGGTCCACCAGCAGGAAGGGGAAGCGGTGCGGGAGCTGCTTGAGAATTTGGTGAATGTCCATCATGATTTTTCTTCGGTCTTTCCAGAGGCTTTGTCAGTCGTTTGCTCGAGCGCCTTGAGGCGTTCACGCAAGGCGTGAAGCTGCTTGAGGGTGGCTGCATTTTTTTCCCACTGCGCATTGTCGTCGATGGGAAACAGCCCGGTGTAATGCCCCGGCTTGAGAATCGAGCGGGTCACCACCGAAGCGGCGGAAATATGCACATGGTCGGCCAGGCTCAGATGACCCAGCACCACCGCACCGCCGCCCACGGTGCAATGCGCACCGATGGTGGCGCTGCCCGCCACCCCGGCACAGCCGGCCATCGCCGTGTGTGCGCCCACGCGCACGTTGTGGCCGATCTGCACCAGGTTGTCCAGCTTGACGCCGTCTTCGATCACGGTGTCCTGCAACGCGCCCCGGTCGATACAGGTGTTGGCACCTATCTCGACGTCGTTGCCGATGCGCACGGCGCCCAGCTGTTCGATTTTTTCCCAGCGGCCGGCATGCGGCGCGAAACCGAAACCGTCGGCACCGATCACGGCACCCGGGTGCACAATGCAGCGCTCGCCTAGCGAGCAGCCGTCGGCCACCGTCACGCGGGCAGACAGGTGCGTTCCGGCGCCGATGTGGACATGGCTGCCGATCACGCCATGCGCGCCCACCTCGACACCGGCGTCCAGCACCGCATGGGCGCCAATACAGGCAAAGGCGCCAACCGCCACACCAGCTGCCAGGCGGGCCTGGGGATCGATGAAGGCGCTGGGGTGAATGGCGGGCCCGCTGGATGCGATGGACGGCGCATGCTCACGCTTCCAGAGCTGGGTGATGCGGGCAAAGTAGAAATACGGGTCATCGACGATGATGCAGGCGCCGCGTTGCATGGCCGCTTCGGCGGCACCAGGCCCCACCACCACACAGGCGGCGGCGGACCGGGCGAGTTTGCCCTGGTATTTGGGATGGCTGAGGAAAGTCAGCTCGGCCGCGCTGGCCGATTCGAGCGGGGCGAGCCGCTCGACCAGGACATCCGGGTCTCCCACCAGCCGGGCGTCGAATTCGCCAGCCAGCGCTGCAACAATGTCCCCGAGTCTGAGCGTCACACCTGGTGTGTCCCTGAATCCGGGCTTATCTGGCGGCGTTGAGCGCCTTGATCACCTTGTCGGTGATGTCGTGCTTGGGGTTGGCGTAAACCGCTTCCTGCAGGATGAGGTCGTACTTCTCGGCTTCGGCAACGGTCTTGACGACCTTGTTGGCGCGCTCGATGACCTGCTGCAACTCTTCGTTTTTGCGTGCGTTGAGGTCTTCCTGGAATTCGCGGCGCTTGCGCTGGAAATCCCGGTCCTGTTCCACGAGCTGCTTCTGGCGGGCCACGCGCTGGCTCTCCGCCAGGGTGGGCGCCTCGCGGTCGAACTTGTCGGCCATGGCCTTGAGCTGTGTTCCGACGTCGGTGAGCTCTTTCTCGCGCTTGCCGAATTCCTGCTCCAGCTTGGCCTGGGCCGCCTTGGCGCTGTTGGCTTCGCGAAAGATGCGGTCAATGTTGACGATGCCGATCTTGAAGTCCTGCGCGCCTGCCGCAAACGCGGCCAGCGCCATCACGGCAGCGAGGAAGAACTTGAATGAAAAAGATTTCATTAGAAGGATGTACCAATCTGGAATTGCAGTCTCTGGATTTTATCCGTCGGCTTCTTGTTCATGGGATGGGCAAACGCCAGGCGCAGGGGCCCGAGCGGCGAAATCCAGCTCACGCCGAAACCCACCGATGAGCGCATTTCGCCGAGTGAATATTTCTCATTTTCGCCAAACACATTGCCCGCGTCGACAAAGCCGAAGAGCCGAAGGGTCCTGTCATTGCCCGCGCCGGGGAACGGCGCCAGGATTTCGGCGTTCAGCGTGATCTTCTTCGGTCCACCGATGGAGTTGTTCTGGCTGTCGCGGGGGCCCAGGGTGCCTGGCTCATAACCGCGCACCGAACCCAGGCCGCCGGAGTAGAAATTCTTGAACACCGGGAAAGGTTGTCCGTTCAGACCCTTGCCCCAGCCCAGTTCGGAGTTCAGCGCAATGGTGAACTGCTTGTTCAGCGGGATGTACTGCTGGAACTGGTAGTTGGCGCGCAGGAAGCGGGCATCACCGGCAACACCCCAGTCACCATAAACGCGCTGGAAGCGCCCTTTGGTCGGCACCAGCGCGCTGTCACGTTCGTCACGCGACCAGCCGATGGTCAAGGGCACGGAATTGCTCTTGGCGCCAAAGGTATTGATATGCGTCTGGTAGACCGCCGGAAGGTTGGTTCCGGAAATGTCGATCTGCTCCAGTCCCCCACCGAAATAAACGGTATCGACTTCGCTGAACGGCACACCGAAACGAATGCTGGCGCCGGTGGTCTTGAGTTCGTAGTCGGTGTTCACCACGCCGATCTGGCTGCTGTAGGGCCGAGAGGTGCGGGTGTAGACATCAATGGTCCGGGAAATGCCGTCGTTCGTGAAATATGGGTCCACGGTGCTCAGCACCAGTTGCCGGTTGTACTTGCCGGTGTTGACCTCCAGGCCCAGGTAGTTGCCGGTGCCAAAGGCATTTTCCTGCTTGAAGCCGAACACCAGGGACAAGCGGTCGGCGCTGGAAAAGCCGGCGCCGAGTTGCAGGTTGCCCGTGGGTTTTTCCACCACCGCCAGGTTCAGGTCCACCTGGTCGGGCGTACCCGGCACTTCCTGCGTGTCGACGTTGACTTCGGTGAAAAACCCGAGACGGTCCACGCGATCACGTGACAGGCGGATCTTGTCGCCGTCGTACCAGGAGGCCTCGAACTGCCGGAACTCCCGGCGCACCACTTCATCGCGCGTGCGGTTGTTGCCGCTGATGTTGATGCGTCGCACATAGGCGCGGCGCGAGGGCTCACCCTGCAGGACAAAAGCCACGCGGTTGTTGGTCCGGTCGATTTCGGGCTGGGCGTCGACCTTGGCAAAGGCGAAACCGAAACTGCCGTAATACTCGACGAAGGCCTTGACAGTCTGCGCCACCTGGTCGGCGTTGTAGGGCTCGCCGGGCTTGATGGTGACCAGCGACTTGAATTCGTCCTCACGTTCAAGGAAATTGCCTTCGAGCTTGACACCGGACACCGTGAAACGTTCGCCCTCGGTGACGTTGATGGTCACCGAAATATCCTGCTTGTTCGGGGAAATGGCGACCTGGGTGGAATCGACCTTGAACTCCAGGTAGCCGCGCGTCAGGTAGTAGGAGCGCAGGGTTTCGATATCTGCATTGAGCTTGGCCCGCGAATAACGGTCCGACTTGGTGTACCAGCTCAGCCAGCCGCCGGTGTCCAGATCGAACAGGCCGCGCAATGTGGACTCGCTGAACACCTTGTTGCCGACAATGCGGATTTCCTTGATCTTGGCGACATCGCCTTCGGTCACGCTGAAGGTCACGTTGACCCGGTTACGCTCGATCGGCGTGACGGTGGTCACCACCTCGGCGCCGTAAAGGCTGCGGTTGATGTACTGCCGCTTGAGCTCCTGCTCGGCGCGGTCTGCCAGTGCCTTGTCGAAAGGCCGGCCATCGGTGAGCCCGATTTCGCGCAGCGCCTTCTTGAGCACTTCCTTGTCAAACTCCTTGGCCCCGACGAAGTCCACGTCGGCCACGGTCGGGCGTTCCTCGACGATCACGACCAGCACATCACCGCTGACTTCAAGCCGTACGTCCTTGAACAGGCCCAGCCCGAACAGCGCGCGGATCGCACCGGCCCCCTTGTCGTCGTTGTAGGTCTCGCCGACACGGAAAGGCAGCGAGGCAAAAATGGTTCCCGGCTCGACGCGCTGCAGGCCTTCCACGCGGATATCGCGCACGGTGAAAGGATCCACGGCCCAGGCTGCATGCGCGATGAGAAAGCTGGCCACCACCGCGGAAACGCTGCGGACCTTGAATCGTTTGATTTGTTTTTGCATGAAAAGTATGGAGTTAACCCAAAAGCCGGGAGACATCGTTAAACAGGGCAACTGACATCATGCCCAGCAGGATTGCAACGCCACCGCGCTGCAACCGGTCCATCCACGCGTCAGACACGCTTTTGCCGGTAATCGCCTCCCAAAGATAATACATCAGGTGCCCCCCGTCCAAAACCGGCAGCGGCAGTAAATTGAGCACGCCCAGGCTGACGCTGATCAGGGCCAGAAACAGCAGATAGGCCGTCCATCCGATGCTCGCCGACTTGCCGGCGTAGTCGGCAATCGTCAGCGGGCCGCTGAGGTTTTTCAGGGAGGCCTCGCCGATGACCATCTTGCCCATCATTTTCAGCGTCAGTGCCGAGACCTGCCAGGTACGGACCGCGCCCTGCCACAGGCCGTCGAGCGGGCCGTAACGCACCGTGACCATGGCGGGCGGTGCGCCGACATAGGCGCCGATGCGGGCGATCGACCGGCCGGCCTCCTGCCTGATCTCGGGCGTGACCGGCAAATCCATCGCCTGCCCGGCCCGCACGATGTGCCAGGTCTGGGTGCCGCTGGAAGCCCGGATGGTTTCACGCAGTTGCGGGCCGTCGACAATGGCGAGGCTGCCGATGCGCAGCACCAGGTCGCCGCTGCGAAGGCCCGATTTCTCGGCCGCACCACCGGCCATCAGCTCGCCGATCACCGGCTGGGTCCAGGGCCCGGTAATGCCGATTTTTCGAAACAACTGGGCATCGGCGTCGGCAGCCTGGAGCTGGCCCAGCGGCAACACCAGTTCTCGCGATGCGGCGGCAGCCGTGTCGGCCCCGCCTATCGCCAGCCGCACATCGCGACCGTTGAGCGCACCCTGGGTCAAGAGCCAGCGCAGATCCTCGAAAGAACGCATGTCCTGCAGGAGCTCTCCGTCAAAGGCCGCCTGCTGCACCCGCTCGCCACCGCGCAAGCCGGCACGCTCGGCGATGGACCCCGCCACGGGGCTGGCCAGCACCGGCTCGGGCTCCTGCAGGCCGCTCCAGTTGACAACGGCATACAGCACGATGGCCAGCAGCAGGTTGGCCGCCGGCCCGGCCGCCACCACCGCGGCACGCGAGCGCAAAGGCTGGGTGTTGAAGGCCAGATGACGTTCTGCCGGATCGACCGGCCCTTCCCGCTCGTCCAGCATCTTGACGTAGCCGCCCAGCGGCAGCATGCCAATGGAAAATTCGGTGGGGCTGTTTTTGAGGCGCCAGGTGTAGATCGGCTTGCCAAACCCGACGGAGAACTTCAGGACCTTGATGCCGCAGGCCACGGCCACGCGGTAGTGCCCGTACTCGTGGACGGCAATCAGGATCCCCAGGGCAACAACAAAGGCGACCAAGGTCAGCATGGAAAAACTCCTGTCAAGTCGTCAGATTTCCGGCGATGCGGGTGGCCGCGGCGCGCGCCTGCGCATCCAGCGCCAGCAAGTCTCCGATGCCCCGGATTTCAGAGGCGCTCACGGTGTCCAGAGTTCGACGGTTCACGGCGTGAATCTGGTCAAAACGTATCCGTTTTTCAAGGAAAGCGGCCACCGCCACCTCGTTGGCGGCGTTCAGCACCGCCGTGGTGCCGACAGGCGCATCGAGCACCTCCCAGGCCAGCGGCAAGCCGGGAAAATGCTCGTTGTCCGGAACCGCGAACGTCATGGTGGCCAGCGCCCGGAAATCGAGCGCCTGCGCACCCGAGGCAATACGGCCCGGCCAGGCCAGGCCGCAGGCGATCGGCACCCGCATGTCAGGCGTGCCAAGCTGCGCCACCACCGAGGTGTCGCGGTACTGAACCATCGAATGGATGATGCTTTGCGGATGAATCACCACCTCGATCTGCGCCGGCGCCAGACCGAACAGGTAACGCGCCTCGATCACTTCGAGCGCCTTGTTCATCATGGTGGCCGAGTCCACCGAAATCTTGCGGCCCATCACCCAGTTCGGGTGGGCACAAGCCTCGTCGGGCGTGACATCGCGCAACGTGGCCGGCGCGCGGGTGCGAAACGGCCCGCCGGAGGCGGTCAGGATGATCTTGTCGATGCGCTCCAGCCAGGCCGCCGGGTCTTCCGGCAGAGACTGGAAGATCGCCGAGTGTTCGCTGTCGATGGGCAACAACTGCGCCCCGCCCTCGCGCACGGCCTGCATGAACACCTCGCCGCCGACCACCAGCGCCTCCTTGTTGGCCAGTAGCAGGCGCTTGCCGGCGCGCGCCGCCGCCATGCAGGCCGCCAGCCCGGCCGCGCCCACGATGGCCGCCATCACGGTATCCACTCGCTCGTCAGACGCTATCATTTCAAGAGCATCAGGCGCATGAAGGACCTGGGTTGAAAGCCCATTTTCCTTCAAACTTTGGGCCAGAATGCGGGCATGCGGGGCGCTTGCCATGACGGCGTAGGACGGCTTGAAGCGCAGGCACTGGGCCAGCATCAACTCGGTCTGGGTGGCCGCACTGAGCGCAAAAACCTCAAACCGGTCGGGGTGGCCGGCAATCACGTCCAGTGTATTGACCCCGACCGAGCCGGTCGACCCCAGCACCGTGACACGTTGTTTCTGCATTGTCATCGGCGGGCGTTCAGACTGTCACCAGCATCATGGCCAGCGGCAGCACCGGCAACAGTGCATCGACCCGATCCAGCACACCGCCGTGCCCCGGCAGCAAACCACTCGAATCCTTGGCGCCGGCGCTACGCTTGATCAGGGACTCGACCAGATCACCCACCACGCTGAGGGCCGCCAGGAACACCATGGCCAGCAGCGTCACGGCCAGGCCGTGCTGCGCAGCCAGGCGCGCATACAGACTCTCACCGGTGGCGTCGAGCAGCAGCCAGGCGATACACAGTACCAGCACCCCGGCCATGCCGCCCCAGACACCCTCCCAGCTTTTGCCGGGGCTGATCGACGGGGCCAGCTTGCCCTTGCTGAAGCGCCCGCCCAGCGCCTTGCCGGCGAAATAGGCGCCGATGTCGGCGACCCAGACCAGCAGGAGCACCGACAGCAGGAACTCGATACCGATGAAACGTGCCTGCGCCACCGCCAGCCAGGCCAGCCAGAGCGCCAGCACACCGACCACCAGGCGCACGGTGCGCGGGATGCGCGACCAGCCGGCCACGCCACCGCGCAGCAGCCAGGCGCCCGCCAGCACCCAACCCGCGCCGGCCAGCCGCCACAGCAAGGGCTGCGGTTCATCGAGCCAGCCCAGGTCCCAGGACATGCCACACAGCACCACGCAGACAAAACCGGCCACCAGCGCGCTGAGTTGGCCATATCCGTTCAGACGGGCCCACTCCCAGGCACCCGCGGCGATCAGCACCAGGGCGACCACGGCAAACGGCACCGGGGTGCGGTAAAAAAGCGCCGGTAGCAGGATGGCCAGCATCACCAGCGCCGTGATCACGCGTTGCTTGAGCATCAGGCGGCCTTCATGTCGGGGTTGGGGGTTGGCGGGACGACTTGCGCGGAGGTCTGGCCAAAACGCCGCTCGCGGCTGCGATAGACCGCGATCGCTTCGTCGAGCGCCGCCTCGTCGAAGTCAGGCCAGAGCTTGTCGGAAAAATGCAGTTCGGAATACGCCGCCTGCCAGAGCAGGAAGTTGCTGATGCGCAACTCGCCGCCAGTGCGGATCACGAGGTCCGGGTCGGGCACATGGGCCAGCGCCAGCGCACGGTCCAGCGCCAGTTCGGTGATCTCCCGGCCCTCGGCTGCCAGCTTGCGTGCCGCCTGGGCGATGTCCCAGCGGCCACCGTAGTTGAAACACACATTGAGGATCAGCCGCTGGTTGTCTGCGGTGGCCTGCTCGGCCTGATCCAGCCCGGCCTTGAACTTGTCGGACAGGCGCTGCCGGTCGCCGACAAAATGCAGTTGCACGCCGTTGGCCTTGAGCGCGGGCACTTCCCTGGCCAGCGACAGCGCCAGCAGCTCCATGAGGCCGGAGACTTCGTCCGGCGGCCGGTTCCAGTTCTCGGAAGAAAAGGCAAACACGGTCAACACGCCGATGCCGCGCGCCATGCAGGCCTGCACGCAGCGGTTCAGCGCGCCGACCCCCTGCTTGTGGCCGGCGATGCGCGGCAGGAAACGCCGCGTGGCCCAGCGGCCGTTGCCGTCCATCACGATGGCGACATGGTGGGGAACGGCAGTGGAGCTTGTTTGAGCCATGTGGCAGTCAGTCACTACGCATAGTGCGCGTGTTTGAGGGCAACTGTCTTTTCAAGCAGGGGCCGCGGAACCGGCTTCGCCGGGACGCAGGCGCAGCGGCCCCCTCGGGGGGCAGAGAGCTACGCGAAGCGAGCGAACGTGGGGGCAATCTAAACCGCCATGATGTCTTGTTCCTTGCCTGCGACCAGCTTGTCGACTTCGGCAATGAAACGGTCGGTGAACTTCTGCACTTCGTCGTGGGCGCGGCGCTCGTCGTCTTCCGACGCCAGCTTGTCCTTGACGAGTTTCTTGACGCCGTCGTTCGCATCACGGCGCAGATTGCGGATGGCGACCTTGGCGTGTTCACCTTCGGCGCGGACCACCTTGGTCAGCTCCTTGCGCCGCTCTTCGGTCATGGCCGGCATGGGCACGCGAATCAGGTCGCCCTGGGAAGCGGGGTTGAGTCCGAGGTCGGAGTCACGGATGGCTTTTTCAATTTTGGCGCCCATGCCTTTTTCCCAGGGCGCAACACTGATGGTGCGTGCATCGAGCAGCGCCACATTGGCGACCTGGCTGATCGGCACCATGGCGCCGTAGTAGTCCACATGCACCGTGTCCAGCAGTCCGGGGTTGGCACGGCCGGTACGGATTTTGGTCAAGGCATGCTTGAAGGACTCCACCGACTGCTGCATTTTCTGCTCGGCCTGGCTCTTGATATCGGGAATGCTCATGGTTGAAATCTCCGGAGGATTCTTGTTCTGCAAAGGGATGGCATGCACACCGGCAGGCGTCAGACGTGGACCAGCGTTCCTTCGTCTTCGCCCTGCACCACGCGCTTGAGCGCGCCGTGCTTGAAGATGCTGAAAATCTTGATCGGCAGTTTCTGGTCGCGGCACAACGCAAAGGCGGTGGCATCCATGACTTCGAGATTTCTGCCCATAGCCTCGTCGAAGGTGATGTTGGTGTAACGCGTGGCCGTCGGGTCTTTCTTCGGGTCCGCGCTGTACACGCCGTCGACCTTGGTGGCCTTGAGCACAATCTCGGCCCCGATTTCCGCGCCGCGCAGGGCGGCCGCGGTGTCGGTCGTGAAGAAAGGATTGCCGGTGCCCGCCGCGAAGATGACGACCTTGCCCTCTTCGAGGTATTGCAGGGCCTTGGGACGCACATAGGGCTCGACAACGCGCTCGATACCGATGGCCGACATGACACGCGGAGTCAGGCCCGCCTTGTCCATGGTGTCGCCGAGTGCCAGCGCGTTCATCACGGTGGCCAGCATGCCCATGTAGTCGGCGGTGGCACGGTCCATGCCGACCGAGCCGCCGGCAACGCCGCGGAAAATATTGCCGCCGCCGATCACGACAGCCACTTCCACGCCCATGCGGGTGACTTCGGCAATCTCCTCGACCATGCGCACAATCGTCGCACGGTTGATGCCGAAGGCATCGTCTCCCATCAAGGCTTCACCTGAAAGTTTCAACAAGATTCGCTTGTAGGCTGGCATGAGGGGAGTTCCTGTCGTTTTTATGGGCGTAAGTTTAGCGGCCTTTCGGGTCAGCGGGTGCAATCAGGCCGCTTTGGCAGCAGCCACCTGGGCGGCCACTTCAGCCGCAAAATCGTCGACCTTCTTCTCGATGCCTTCACCGACAACATACAGCGTGAACGCCTTCACGGTCGTGCCTTTTTCCTTGAGCATCTGCTCGACCGTCTGCTTGTCGTTTTTCACGAAAGGCTGGTTGAACAAGGACACTTCCTTGAGGTATTTCTGCACGCCGCCGTCAATACGTTTGGCAACAATTTCAGGGGACTGCACAGGCTTGCCGGCAGCGGTGGCCACAGCGGCATCCTCGGCAGCCTTGGCCGCAGCGACCGAACGCTCGCGCGCGACGAGCTCGGCAGGCACCTGGTCGCTCGACAGCGACACCGGCTTCATCGCGGCAACGTGCATGGCGACGTCCTTGGCGGGCACTTCGTCGCCTTCGTACTCGACGACCACGCCGATGCGCGTGCCGTGCAGGTAGGAGGCCAGCTTGCCGCCTTCAAAACGCTTGAAGCGGCGCACGCTCATGTTTTCGCCGATCTTGCCGATCAGGCCCTTGCGCACGTCTTCCACCGTCGGGCCGAAGCCGTCCAGGCTCAAAGGCATGGCGCCGATCGCGGCCACGTCGGCCGGGTTGTTCTTCACGATGCCCTTGACCACCGCGTCGGTGAAAGCCAGGAAGCTGTCGTTCTTGGTGACGAAGTCGGTTTCGCAGTTGATCTCGACCAGCGCGCCCACGGCACCTTCGCTGTGGAAGGCGATCACGCCTTCAGCGGTGATGCGGGAAGCGGCCTTGCCCGCCTTGTTGCCGAGCTTGACGCGCAGGATTTCTTCGGCTTTTTCGAAATTGCCGTCGGCCTCGGTCAGTGCCTTCTTGCACTCCATCATCGGTGCGTCGGTTTTTGCGCGCAACTCTGCGACCATGCTTGCTGTGATTGCCATCTTCAGTTCTCCGTGTGTCGTGTTGACTTCAAATTAAATGGGGGTGCCTTTGGACAAGGCTGTGAAAAAGGGGCTACGCGAGCCCCTTTTTCGCGTCAGGCGCAGGGCCGCGACGATCAGGCTGCGGCGTTTTCCACTTCGACGAATTCGTCGCTGCTTTCGGCCGAGACCATCTTGACGACTTCATTGCCGGCGGCAGCGCGGCCTTCGATGATCGCGTCGGCGATGCCGCGGGCATACAGCGCCACAGCCTTGGACGAGTCGTCGTTGCCGGGGATGACGTAGTCAATGCCGATGGGGGAATGGTTGGAGTCAACCACGCCGATCAGCGGGATGCCCAGCTTCTTGGCTTCGAGGATGGCGATCTTGTGGAAACCCACGTCGATCACGAAGATCGCGTCGGGCAGGGCATTCATGTCCTGGATGCCGCCGATGTCTTTTTCCAGCTTTTCCATTTCGCGCTTGAACGTGAGCTGCTCTTTCTTGCTCAGGGTGTCGAGACCGACTTCCTGCTGGGCCTTCATTTCCTTGAGGCGCTTGATCGAGGTCTTGACCGTCTTGAAGTTGGTCAGCATGCCGCCCAGCCAGCGCTGGTCGACAAAAGGAACGCCGGCGCGTTTGGCTTCGGCGGAAACCAGTTCGCGGGCCTGGCGCTTGGTGCCCACCATCAGGATGGTGCCGCGGTTGGCGGACAGCTGCTTGGCGAACTTCATCGCATCCTCGAACATCGGCAGCGATTTTTCGAGGTTGATGATGTGGATACGGTTGCGGTGGCCGAAGATGTACGGGGCCATCTTGGGGTTCCAGAAGCGGGTTTGGTGACCGAAATGGACGCCGGCTTCCAGCATTTCACGCATGCTTATTGACATAGAGATACTCCAAAGGTTGTGTCTAAAATCAGCGCTTATCACCTGAAAGCCTTGTTGAAAGCTCCCCGGCAACACCTTGAATGGCTGATTTGCGATTTGCTGCACGACGGCGGAATTGCCTTTCGTACAGCCTGCTGAGTATAACATCCCTGCCTGTGCCAACGTCCCTGCCCGAGTCCTGTCGCGCCCCAGCCACTGCTGCCGGCTGCATGCCGGCCAGGGTGACCGGCCCCGGCGGCACTTCAAAAACCATAGCAGCATGCGCTTTTCCCGCGCGGGCTTGCATTCGATTGAACCCATCGACATGAACCCACCGACTTTCTGCCCCAACCACTGCCTCCGCCCTGCAGGGACCGCCCGATGAGGGTCGCCGTGATCGGCGCCGGCATCATCGGCATCACCACCGCCTGGGAGCTCGCCCGGGACGGCCATGAGGTCACGGTTTTCGAGCGCCGCGGCGCGGCTGCCGAAGAAAGCAGTTTCGCCAATGCCGGCGTGGTGGCCCCCGGCTACGTGACGCCCTGGGCAGCGCCCGGCATGCCGGGAAAGGTGCTGGGCCACCTGTTGGGCCGCCACGCCCCGGTCAGGCTCAGCCTGCCGCTGTCCGGCCGCGAGCTGACCTGGATGTGGCGATGGTGGCGCGCCTGCCGGCTGGAAACCTGCCTGGCCAACCGGGCCCGCCTGCAGCGCCTGGCTTTTTACAGCCGCGCACGCCTGCACCAGATCACCGCCGAACACCAGCTCGAGTACGACCGCAGTCCCGGCTACATGGTGCTGCTGCGCGCCGAACAGGACGGCCAGATGGTCGAACCCGGCCTGCAGGTGCTGCGTGATGCAGGGGTCAGCTTCCGGCAGATCGGCTCCGACGAGGCGCGCCGGATCGAGCCGGCGCTGAATCCGGACACGCCTTTGCTGGGCGCCATTCACCTGCCCGACGACGAAGTGGCCAACTGCCGCCAGTTCGCCCTGCTGCTCAAGGCCGAGGCCCAGCGCCTGGGCGTGACTTTTGAGTTCAATACGACTGTGGCCCAAATGGACCGGGCGCAGCCAGCTACTTTTTTGATAGCAGGCGAAACGACGCCGCGAAACTTTGACGCGGTGGTGCTGTGCGCCGGCCTGGACTCGGCCTCGCTGCTGCGCCCGCTGGGCATCCGGGTACCGCTGGCAGCGGTGTATGGCTACTCCCTGAGCGCGCCGATTCGCGAGCCGCTGAACGCACCACGCAGCGCCCTGATGGACGAACGTTACAAGGTCGCGATCTCGCGCCTGGGCAACCGCGTGCGCGTGGCCGGCAGCGCCGAAATTGGCGGCCGGCCCGACAAAAAAAGCGCCGCGGCCATCCAGACGTTGTACAAGGTGCTGCAGGACTGGTTCCCGGGCGCCGCCCACACCTCCAACACCACCGCCCATGTGCAGGAATGGAAAGGCGTGCGGCCCATGCTGCCGGACGGCCCGCCCATCCTCGGTGCCAGCGGCCTGTCCGGCCTGTGGCTCAACCTCGGCCACGGTTCCAGCGGCTGGGCGCTGAGCTGCGGCAGCGCACGCGCCGTCGCCGACCTGGTCGCCGGACAGACGCCGGAGATCGACCTCGAAGGGCTGGACCTGAGCCGGCTCATATCCCCGGCCGCCTGAAGGCGGCACAATCGGCCCATGTTAGCCGTCTCCCCTGCCCTCAGCCTGCCGCTCCACGGGGTGGCCGCCACGCGCCTGCTGGAGCAGCAGGCGGCAGCCCAGCTGCCCCCCCATACCCTGATGCAGCGCGCGGGGCTGGCCACCGCGCGCCTGGCCCTGGCGCTGGCGCCACACGCGCAGCGCCTCTGGATCGCCTGCGGGCCGGGCAACAACGGCGGCGACGGCCTGGAGGCGGCCATGCACCTGCACCAGTGGGGCAAAACCGTGGTGGTGACCTGGCTGGGCGCGCAAAACGAAGCCAGGGTGCCCGCCGATGCGCTGGCCTCGCTGGTACGCGCCCGTGCGGCCGGCGTGCCCTTTGCCCAAGTGCCGCCGGCCGGCTTTGACTTCGCCATCGACGCCCTGCTGGGCATAGGGGCGGCACCCCGCGCTGCGGCTGCCACGGACCAGAGCGATCTGCTCGGCCAGTGGCTGGCGCTGCTGCGGTCCAGCCCGCAGCCGGTCCTGGCGATCGATATCCCGAGCGGGCTGGACGCCGACACGGGCGCCTCGCTTGCTCCTGAATCGATAGCTACCTGCACTTTACCAACAGGGGCTGGTGGCCGATTTACCTTGAGTCTTTTGACGCTGAAGCCGGGCCTGTTCACGGCGACCGGCCGCGACCTGGCCGGACAGGTCTGGTGGGACGACCTTGGCGTCACCCCTGCATCGGCGCTGGCGCCTGACGCCTGGCTGCTGGGCCGGGACCGTGCCGCGTCGCACCAGCGCACGCAGGCGGCGCATGCCAGCCACAAAGGCAGTTTTGGTGATGTCGCCATCCTCGGCGGGCAATCCAGCCCGAAAGCCGCCACCCACATGAGCGGCGCCGCGCTGCTGGCCGGGCGTGCTGCCCTGCATGCGGGCGCAGGCCGGGTGTTTGTGGCCCTTCTGGGCAGCGCCGGCCTCACGGTGGACCCGCAGCAACCCGAGCTGATGTTCCGCAGCCCCGAGGCGCTGGACCTCAAGGCCCAGGTGCTGGTCTGCGGATGTGGCGGCGGCAACGCCGTGGCCGGCGTGCTACCGCGCGTCCTGTCGGGCGCACAGGCGGCCGTGCTGGACGCCGATGCGCTCAATGCCATCGCCGCCGACACCCAGCTGCAAACCCTGCTCCGGGCCCGCCAGGGCCGCGCTTACCGCACGGTGCTGACGCCGCATCCGCTGGAGGCCGCGCGCCTGCTCGGCAGCAGCGCTGCCGCGGTGCAGGCCGACCGCCTGCAGGCGGCGCGGCAGCTGGCTGAACAATTCGGCTGTGTGGTGGTGCTCAAGGGCTCGGGCACGGTGATCGCTGCGACGGACCAGGTCAGCGCCATCAACCCCACCGGCAACGCGCGCCTGGCCACGGCAGGTACCGGCGATGTGCTGGCGGGCATGGTGGGTGCCCGGCTGGCCGGCGGACAGACGGCCTTTGACGCCGCCTGCAGCGCGGTTTTCCAGCATGGCCAGCTGGCCGATGACTGGCCAGCCTGCCATCCGGGGCAGACGCTGACCGCCTCCGCCTTAGCCGAGAACCATCAGGCCGATCTGTAGCAGCAGGAGCAGCACCAGCGCCGACAGGTCGACACCGCCGATCGCCGGGATGATGCGCCGCAGTGGCGCCAGCAGCGGCTCGGCCAGCCGGCCCAGCAGGCCATACATGGGCGAGCCCGGCTGCAGCCAGGAAATGATGGCGTAAACCAGCACCACCATGAAGGCCAGCTGCAGCGCGACACGCAGCAGCATCTTCAGCCCCATCAGCAGCAAAGCCGGCAGCATGGCCGCCGTCAGGTTCAGCAAGGCGCCGAACAGGGCAGCCCACACCAGCGCGTACACCAGCGCCAGCAGGAAGGCGGCCAGCAGACTGGCCCAGTCCACCCGCGCCTGCGCCAGCGCCTTGGGCAACACGCGCCGCAAGGGCTTGACCAGCCAGTCTGTCACGGCCATCACAAAGGTGTCGGGCTGCGCGCTCATGTTGATGCGCAGGCGGTTCATCCAGGCACGCATCAGCGCCGCGCCTATCAGCACGAAAAACAGGCTATCCACCAGAAAGGACAGGATGCGGATCAGCATGGTTGTTGGCTTCCGGGCATGGCGGGCAAGGAATCAGGGGGGTTCATGTCCTTACCGCCGGGGTTTCTTGCTCTGCTTGCGCCCGGCGCTGGAAGCAGATTTCTTGACCGCCGCCTTCAGCGCCTGGATCGGTGACTTGGGCGTCCGGCTGCCCGCCGCACTGCCCTCGCGCGCGCCGGCCCGCTGCTCGGTGCCCTTGCCCGCGCGCTTGTTGTCGTCGCGCTTGCCGCCGCGCGGCTCGCCGGCCTTGCGCGGCAATGCACGCTCCTGTTCGGGCAGTTCGGAGGTGCGGCCTCCAGCCTTGTCTTTCATGGCGCGGGCGATCAGCTCTTCCCCCTCGCGCACCAGGCGGAAGTCGATCTTGCGGCCGTCCAGATCGACCCGGCTGACCTGGACCCGCACCCGGGTGCCGATGGCATAACGGATGCCGGTGCGTTCGCCGCGCAGCTCCTGGCGCGCCTCGTCAAAGCGGAAATACTCGCCGCCCAGTTCGGTGATGTGCACCAGGCCTTCGACATACATCGCATCGAGCGTGACGAAAATGCCAAAGCTGGTGGCGGCCGTGACGACGCCGCCGAACTCCTCGCCCAGATGCTCGCGCATGTATTTGCACTTGAGCCAGGCTTCCACGTCGCGGCTGGCTTCGTCGGCACGGCGTTCGTTGGCGCTGCAATGCAGGCCGGCCGCCTGCCAGGCGAGCTGGTCGGCGGTTGGTTTTTTCGGTTTCTGGTCCGGCTCGGTGACACGCGAGGCCAGCCGTTTCGACAGCTTGGCCTCGGCCTCGCCAGGAGTGGGCAGCACCGGTAGCTGGTACCTGGACTTGGTCAGCACTGCCTTGATGACGCGGTGCACCAGCAGGTCCGGGTAGCGGCGGATCGGGCTGGTGAAGTGCGTGTAGGCCTCGTAGGCCAGGCCGAAGTGGCCGGCGTTCATGGGGGTGTAGATCGCCTGCTGCATGGAGCGCAGCAGCATGGAATGGATCTGCATCGCATCGGGCCGGTCCTTGGTGGCCATGGCGATCTGCTGGAACTCGCCCGGTGCGGGGTTTTCCGTGATCGTCATGCCAATGCCCAGGGCCTTCAGGTAGGTGCGCAGGATGTCTTTCTTCTCGGGTGTCGGGCCCTCGTGCACGCGGAACAGGCCTTCGTGTTTGCTCCCGGAAATGAAGTCCGCCGAACAGACGTTGGCCGCCAGCATGGCCTCTTCAATCACGCGATGGGCGACATTGCGGGTGCGCGGCACGATTTTCTCGATGCGCCCGGCCTCGTCGCAGACGATCTGGGTCTCGGTGGTCTCAAAGTCCACCGCGCCTCGAACGCCACGCTCCTTGAGCAGCGCCTGGTAGACGTCATGCAGGTCCAGCAGGTGCGGCACCAGCGTCTTGCGCTGGGCCGCTTCCGGGCCGCGCGTGTTGGCCAGGATGGCTGCGACTTCGGTGTAGGTGAAACGCGCGTGGCTGAACATCACCGCCGGGTAAAACTGGTAGGCGTGGACTTCGCCTTTGGCGTTGACCAGCATGTCGCAGACCATGCACAGGCGCTCGACGTTCGGGTTCAGCGAACACAGGCCGTTGGAGAGCTTCTCGGGCAGCATGGGGATCACGCGGCGCGGAAAATAAACGCTGGTCGCACGGTCATAGGCGTCGATATCGATCGCACTGCCGGTTTCCACATAGTGGCTCACGTCGGCAATCGCCACCAGCAGACGCCAGCCCTTGCCGCGGCCGACCTTGGCCGGCTCGCAATAAACCGCATCGTCAAAGTCACGGGCGTCTTCACCGTCGATGGTCACCAGCGGAATGTCGGTCAGGTCCACGCGGCCTTTTTTGTCGGCGGGGCGCACGGCGTCGGGCAGGGTGCGCGCCAGGGCCAGCGCGGCGTCGCTGAACTCATGCGGCACGCCGTATTTGCGCACCGCAATTTCAATTTCCATGCCCGGGTCGTCGATTTCCCCGAGCACTTCCTTGACGCGGCCGACCGGCTGGCCGAACAGCGCCGGCGGCTCGGTCAGCTGGACCACCACGATCTGTCCGGGCTTGGCCGTGCCGATGGCGCCCTTGGGGATCAGCACATCCTGGCCGTAACGCTTGTCCTCGGGCGCCACCAGCCAGACACCGCTTTCCTGCAGCAGGCGACCAATGATGGGGTTGGGGGAACGTTCAATGATTTCCGTGACGCGGCCTTCGGGCCGGTTCTTGCGGTCGTGCCGCACGATGCGCGCCTTGACGCGGTCCTTGTGCAGCACGGCGCGCATTTCGTTGGGCGGCAGGTAGATGTCGGCTTCGCCGTCATCGCGCAGCACGAAGCCATGGCCATCGCGGTGGCCTGAAACAGTGCCTTCAAATTCGGCGAGCAGTCCGGCGCCTGGGCCGTTGCTGTGTGTAGTTGTTTTGATAAGGGGTCTCTCTTCTTGAGATGATTAATGGGGGAAAGAATTCCGGAGCCGGCTTGCTGCCGGCGGGAAATCCGTCTTGTCTGTATTTTTCTGCATGTCAAAAGCCGGCGGTTTGCCGGACCGTGGCGTGAAGTTGCGAGGTTGGCATGTGATGCACCTCATGGCCCGCACCTCGATTGAAATTTTTTGGAATCCGGACCGGAAAACCGATTCTGTAATGGTACACTGCTGGCTGTGCCCGGGTGGCGGAATTGGTAGACGCGCACGGTTCAGGTCCGTGTATCGCAAGATGTGGAGATTCGAGTTCTCTCCCGGGCACCAGATACATCAAATCCAGCGAAAGCTGGTACAAAAAAGGCCACTGCCAACCCAGTGGCCTTTTTGCTTTCCAGGCGCTTTTTCAGCACTTGTGCCAGCCCCATCCGGGACGTCCTCAGACCGGCACCGCCACCAGATCGTGGCCCTGTGTGCCGACAATCCGGGCCTTGGTGAATTCCCCGACCTTGAGCGTCTTGCTGATTTTCTCGGGCGGCAGCAATTTCACAACACCGTCGATCTCCGGCGCGTCGGCATAACTGCGGCCCACGCCGCCCTTTTTACCCATGCCGGGGGCCGAATCCACCAGCACCTGCATGGTGGCCCCCACCCGTTGCTGCAGCTTCGCAGCCGAGACCGCTTCGGCCACCGCCATGAAACGTGCACGGCGCTCTTCGCGAACCTCGAGGGGCAGCATGCCCGGAATATCGTTGGCGGTGGCGCCTTCCACCGCGCTGTAGGCAAAGCAGCCCGCGCGGTCAATCTGCGCTTCGCGCATGAAGTCCAGCAGGTGCTCGAACTCGGCTTCAGTTTCACCGGGGAAACCGGCAATGAAGGTGCTGCGAATCACGATCTCGGGACAGATCTCGCGCCAGCGCGCAATCCGCTCCAGATTTTTCTCGCCGCTGGCCGGCCGCTTCATGCGCTTGAGCACATCGGGATGGCTGTGCTGCAGGGGCACGTCGAGATAAGGCAATACCTTGCCGGTGGCCATCAGCGGCAGGATCTCATCCACACTTGGGTACGGGTAGACGTAATGCAAGCGCACCCAGGCGCCGTAGGGCTCGGCAATCTCGCCGAGCGCCTGCACCAGCTCCAGCATGCGGGTCTTGACCGGCTTGCCATCCCAGAAGCCGGTGCGGTACTTCACATCCACGCCGTAGGCCGAGGTGTCCTGGCTGATGACCAGCAGCTCCCGGACGCCGCCTTCAAACAGCGCGCGCGCCTCGCCCAGCACATCGCCGATGGGTCGCGAGACCAGGTCGCCGCGCATCGACGGGATGATGCAGAAGGTGCAGCGGTGGTTGCAGCCTTCACTGATCTTCAGGTAGGCATAGTGCCGCGGCGTCAGCTTGATGCCGGCGATGCCGAAGGCGTTGGGAACCAGATCCACAAACGGGTCGTGCGGCTTGGGCAGGTTCAGGTGCACCGCGTCCATCACTTCCTGCGTCGCGTGCGGGCCGGTCACGGCCAGCACACTCGGGTGCATCTGGCGCACCAGGTTGCCGCCGCCCTCGCCCGCCTTGGCGCCCAGGCAGCCGGTCACGATGACCCGGCCGTTTTCGGCCAGCGCCTCGCCAATGGTGTCCAGGCTTTCCCGGACGGCGTCGTCAATGAAACCGCAGGTGTTGACGATCACCAGGTCGGCGCCTTCAAAAGTTTTGGAGGTCTGGTAACCCTCGGCACTGAGCTGCGTCAGGATCAGCTCGGAGTCGGTCAGGGCCTTGGGGCAGCCGAGGCTGACAAAACCGACGCGGGGCGCCGTGTTCAAGGTGGGGGATGGTGGGGTCGCAAGGGCTTGGCTCATGCCCTCTATTGTCTCAGAGCCGGCCCGCTGCGGCAGCGTGCGCCCGAAATGGCCTGGACGCGGTCAGCGCTTCAGGCCCAGGGCGGCCAGCATCTGCTCGCTTTGTTTTTGCATCTGCTCCTGCATTTGCGTGAACACGGTTTTCGACTGCTCGACGTAGCTGCCCATCATGCCCTGCATGGCCGGCGACTGGGCATTGACAAACTGCGCCCAGGCTTCCGGCGTCAGACCCTTGGACTGCTCGGACATCTTGAGCTGCAGGTCCATGAAGGACTGGACGTTTTTCTCGAGGTAGGAACCCATGAAGCTCTGCATCGCATTGCCGTAGAACCGGATGATGTTGGCCAGCACCGCCTCGGTGAACATGGGCGCACCGCCGGCTTCTTCTTCCAGGATGATCTGCAGCAGGATGCTGCGTGTCAGGTCCTCGTTGGTCTTGGCGTCGCGCACCACGAAATCGGTGCTGTCCATGACGAGGTTTTTGACTTCGGCCAGCGTGATGTAGGCCGATGTATCGGTGTCGTAAAGACGGCGATTCGGGTATTTCTTGATGACACGCGGCGACGCCGCCTTGCCGTTACCGCCCTTGGTGCCCGGTATTTTTCCCGGCGTGCTGCCGACGGGGGGGGCCGAGTCGGCTGACTGGCTCCTGGACTGACTGGTGGGCTTGCTCTTGGGCACTGTGCGAACTCCTCTGTGAATGACTGCCTGTACCAATGCACAGGGTCATCACATTCTAGGAAGTATGCCTACCTGCAATCCCCTTGGTTTACCCTGTGTGAACCGTGGGATGCACGGCTGACAGGAAAACAACTTCAGGAAATTGGTAGGCGCGATTGGACTCGAACCAACGACCCCCACCATGTCAAGGTGGTGCTCTAACCAGCTGAGCTACGCGCCTAAGGACTGTTCGACCTCGTCATTGTAGCAGGGCAAACCCGCCCTTTCGCGCACTCGCCGATTTTTTTGCCGACAAAATCAGCGCCTGCGCGCCGAACGCACGCCGTTGACCTCGGCGACGATGGCAAGCACCTGGTTGAGGCGGCCCGAGTTTGCCACCTCCACCGTGAAGGTCATCCAGGCCGTGCCGCCGCGGTTGTCCTTGACCGATGTGGTCTGCACGCCGATGACGTTCATTTTTTCCCGCGCAAACACTTCCGAGATATCGCGCAGCAGGCCCTGCCGGTCTGCCGCTTCGACAGCCACATCCACCGGGTACACCGATCCCTCGCTGCTTTTGGGCTGGCTCCACTGCACCTCGATCACGCGGTCGGGGCTGCCGCTGGCCATGTTCCTGAAGTTGCTGCAATCACTGCGGTGGATGCTCACGCCCTTGCCCTTGGTCACAAAACCGAGAATCGCATCGGGCGGTGCCGGCTTGCAGCACCTGGCCAGCTGCGTGAGCAGCGAGTCGATGCCGACCACCAGCACCCCGCCCTTGCGTGCGCGCTCGGACGACTTGTCATGCTGGCGGGCTTTTTTGGCCAGCACATAGTCGTCCTGCGTGGGCGGCGGCTCGGGCGGCTTGAGCATGTTCTCGATGGTGCGCAGCGACAGCTCGTCCTTGCCCACCACTTCAAACAGATCCTCGGCGCTTTTGAAGCCCAGCTGCGTCGCCACATCCTCGAGCTTCATCGCGGTCTTGCCCTCGCGCTGCAGCAGCTTTTCCACCGCCTCGCGTCCGCGCGCCACCGTCTGTGCCATGGCCTGGGCATTGAACCAGGCACGCACTTTCGAGCGCGCGCGGTGGCTGGCCAGAAAGCCGAGTTCGGGGTTGAGCCAGTCCCGCGACGGGCCGCCCTCCTTCGTGGTGACGACCTCCACCGTCTGCCCGTTCTGCAGCGGCGTGCTCAAAGGCACCATGGCGCCGTCGATGCGTGCGCCGCGGCAGCGGTGGCCCAGGCTGGTGTGCACGCTGTAGGCAAAGTCGAGCGCTGTCGCGCCCTGCGGCAGTTCGACGACGGCCGCGTCCGGCGTCAGGACATAGATGCGGTCTTCGAACAGGCCCTGGTTGGCGTCGCGCGCCTTGGCCGCCACCGGCCCCGACAGGTCGCGCTCCCAGGCCAGCAACTGCCGCAACACGGCAATTTTTGCGTCGTACTCGCTGCTGGCCGACACGCCGCTGTAACCCTTGGTGCCCGCCTCCTTGTAGGCCCAATGGGCCGCCACGCCGTGCTCGGCATGGTCGTGCATGGCCTGCGTGCGGATCTGGATCTCGACCGCGCGCTGCTGTGCATCGCGCACGACCGTGTGCAGCGACTGGTAACCGTTGGATTTGGGCTTGGCGATGTAGTCGTCGAATTCACCCTCCACCGGCGTGAAATGCGAGTGCACAAACCCGAGCGCCGCGTAGCAGCCCTTGACGTCAGCGGCGATCACGCGCAGGGCACGGATGTCGAAGACCTGGTCAAAATCCAGGCCCTTGCCGCGCATCTTCTTGACGATGCTATAGATGTGTTTGGGCCGGCCCTGCACCAGCGCGGCAATGCCGTTGCTGTTCAGGTCGCGTTCCAGCTGGGCGCGCAGCGCCTCCATGAACACCTCGCGCCCGGCGCGTTTTTCATCGAGCAGGCGGGCAATGCTTTTGTAGGTGTCCGGCTCCAGAAAGCGGAAGGCGAGGTCTTCCATTTCCCACTTGATCTGCCAGATGCCCAGCCGGTTGGCCAGCGGTGCAAAAACGTTGAGCGATTCGCGCGCCACGGCCAGCGGGCATGGTTGCCGGATGGCCGCAAAGTGACGCAGCGTCTGCAGCCGGGACGCCAGGCGCAGCATGACCACCCGCAGGTCGCGCGAAAACGCCAGCAGCATCTTGCGCACGTTTTCAGTCTGCGCCGCCGGGTCTTCCAGCTGCGCCCTGGCATCGGCGGCGCGGGCCTG
>ERZ1292640.815-Hain-H43-02um-R1-815-length-25874-cov-12_pt1 | contig 25874 bp, 26 predicted proteins | sample MGYA00564404_ERZ1292640 | MGnify/ENA primary metagenome ERZ1292640 (study PRJEB36523, sample SAMEA6512636) | groundwater metagenome | collected 2019-01-08 | study: AquaDiva: Metagenomics assemblies of 32 groundwater samples | reverse complement strand
TCCTGCTGATCGAAGGCTACGACCTGCAGCTCGCGCGCCGGCTCGTGTCGGGCGTTGATGTCTGGCTCAACAACCCCATCTATCCGCTCGAAGCCTGTGGCACCTCCGGCATGAAGGCGGCCATGAACGGTGTCCTGAACCTCTCGGTGCTCGACGGCTGGTGGGACGAGGGCTACGACGACAAGAACGGCTGGGCCATCAAACCGGCCCCGGCCACGGCCGACGACGCGCGCCGCAACCGGGAAGAAGCGCGCACGCTCTACGAGATATTGCAGGACAACGTGGTGCCGCTCTACTACAACATCGGGCCCGCCGGTTACTCGCCGGGCTGGACGGCAATGGCCAAGCACTCGATGGCATCGATACTGCCGCATTTCAATTCGACCCGCATGGTTGCCGAGTACCTCGCAAAGTCGTATCAGCCGGCGACGCAACAGTGGAGTCGTTACTCGCAGTCAGATTTTGCCGGCGCGCGCGCGGTCGCGGGCTGGAAGGCGAAAGTCCGCGCGGCCTGGCAGAACATCGCGCTGCGCCGTATCGACAACCCGCACCGGCGTATCCCGTTTGGCGAAAACCTGCGGCTCGAAGTGGCGGTCAACCTGAACGGGCTCACGCCGGCCGATGTGGTGCTGGAACTGTTGTTCGGCCGGCCAGGCGATGGCGACCAGCCGCGGCAGGCCCAGTCGTACCACTTCAGGGATGAAGGACAGATTGCCGGCAGCAGCGAGCATCTCTATGTGCTCGAATTCAGGCCCGACCTGTGCGGCAAGATTGAATACCGCATCCGCGTCTATCCTTACCATGAGTTGCTTACCCATCGTTTCGAGATGGGCATGATGAAGTGGCTGTGACGGCGCACGATGCCGCACCGCGCAGCGCATACTCCTTTGAGCGTTCATAACCCGTCACCGCGCGTGCTGTTTGTTGTCGCGGAGCTTGCGCCGTGGATGAAGACCGGGGGCTTGGGCGAAGTCGCCGCAACGCTGCCGGCGGCGTTGCGTGCGGCGGGCGTCGATGCGCGCATTCTGGTGCCGGCCTACCCCGGGGTGCGTGCCGCGCTGCGCGCGGCGCACGCCACGGCCGAAGTCGCGCAACCCGGAGGGGCATTTCCACCCGCGCAGGTGCTGGCCGGCACTACTGCAGCGGGCGTGCCCGTGTTCGCGGTCGACTGCCCGGCGCTCTATGCGCGCAGCGGCGATCCTTACTGCGACGTCCGGGGCCGCGACTGGCCGGACAATCACCTGCGCTTCGGCCTGCTGGCGAAAATCGCCGCCCGGATCGCGCTGGGCCTGCCCGGGATCGAGTGGGCGCCGCAGCTGGTGCATTGCAACGACTGGCACACCGGTCTTGCGCCGGCCTATCTGCATTTCGCGGAAGCGGCGCAAGTGCGTAGCGTGTTCACGATCCACAACATCGCCTTCCAGGGTCTCTTCCCGCGCGAAGCGCTCGCGCAGCTCGCGCTGCCGGCGCGGGCTTTCGCGATCGATGGCGTCGAATATCACGGCAAGCTCTCGTTTCTGAAAGCGGGAATCCAGTACGCCGACGCGCTGACTACCGTGAGTCCGACCCATGCCCGCGAGATTCAGAGCGAAGAACTCGGCTTCGGGCTGGGCGGGCTGCTGCGGCATCGTGCGCCGCGGTTGAGCGGCATCCTCAACGGGTTGGATACGGAACAGTGGAATCCCGCAACCGATGCGCACCTCGCGCAGCGTTACGACAGCGCGACGCTCGAAGCGAAGGCCGCCAACAAGTCGGCGCTGCGACAGCGAATGAAGCTCAAGGGCGACGACGAGATACCGCTGTTCGGCGTGGTGAGTCGCCTCACGCATCAGAAGGGGCTCGATCTGCTGATTGCGATCGCGCGTGAAGTTACGAACCTTCCGGCGCAGCTCGTCGTGCTGGGTTCGGGAGAAAAGGCGCTCGAGCGGCAATTTTCCGCGATGGCGCGCGCGCTTCGCGGCCGCTGCGCGGCGGTGATCGGCTTTGACGAGGCGCTCGCGCACTTGATCGAGGCCGGTGCGGACATTTTCGTCATGCCGTCGCGCTTCGAGCCGTGCGGCCTGAATCAGATGTACAGCCTGCGTTACGGCACGCCGCCGGTCGTGCGCGCGACCGGCGGGCTCGCCGACACGGTGGTTGACTGCAACGCGGCGACGCTCGCCGCCGGCACCGCGAACGGGTTCGTGTTCAGCGAGCCATCGCCGCAGGCGCTGCTCGCAGCGCTCGAGCGCGCGGTTAGCGCGTGGCGTGACCGCGCGCAGTGGCGCCAGCTGCAACTCAACGGCATGCGCCTTGATTTCAGCTGGCAGACGAGCGCCCGGCGTTACCGCGACTTGTACCGCGAGCTCATCGCTGCGGCCTGAACGCGCGGGCCCTCGCGCCCGGCTTGCCCGTTGCTTCCGGGGCATCCCACGGGCTGCGGCGTTCGGCAATATTCGACTACCGGTATCCCGGTATTGGAAATTACCCATTTCGGGGAATTTGTTTTCCGCCGGGGAACGCCTAAAGTTTGGTCCATGCAAGGCTGCGTTCTGCGGGCCGCTGATCGCGGCCGATTCGGACCGGCGCGGATGAACTGCCGGGATTGCATGGCAAAGACATTGGAAGGTCGATTCAATGAACACCGTTCATCTCGTCCATGAAAGCCCCGCTTCCCCGCTGCGTCACACCTGTGCCGATTGTGCCTCGCATGACTGGTGTCTGCCTGCCGGGCTCGGCGCGAAGCAGGCGAGGCTGCTCGATCATCTCAACGTCCACACCCGCTTTGTCGGGCGCGGTGGATCCATTTATCGTTCCGGTACCGCGTTTCAATCCCTGTATGCGATTCGCAGCGGGTTCGTGAAAAGCACCATGACGCTCGACGATGGGCGGGAGCGGGTCACCGGCCTGCACATGTCCGGCGAGCTGATCGGGATGGATGCGATCAATACCGGCCAATACATGTGCGACGCGGTTGCGCTGGAAGACAGCAGCGTCTGTGCGATTCCCTTCGGCGAGCTTGAGTGCGTGACCCGCGACATCCCGGCCCTGCAGCGGTACTTGCACCGCACGATGAGCCGCGAAATCGCGCATGACTACGGGGTCATGCTGCTGCTCGGCAGCATGCGTGCCGAGGAGCGGGTCGCGGTGTTTCTGGTCAGCCTGTCAAAGCGCTACGCCGCACGAGGCTATTCGGCGACGCGCCTCAACCTGCTCCTGAAGCGGGAGGAAATCGGCAGCTATCTCGGCCTCAAACTTGAGACCGTCAGCCGTGTGCTTTCGCGCTTTCAGGAAAATCAGCTGATCACCGTGCAACACAAAGACGTCGAGATCAAAGACCTCGACCGCCTGAACCGGATGGTCGGCAATCACCACGATGTGCACCAGCGCGCGTCGCGGCAGGCCTTACGCGCAACCCTGGCAGCGCCGGTTCAACCGGCCGTGCAATATGCCTAGCCGATCATAATCGGCCAGGGAAGCCACAGCGGCTTGAGGCACAATTCCACGGCATCATGCACGAATCTGACATTGCCGCGATTGCTGCCGCAATTGCTCTCGTATTCAGCACCAGCGCGGTGGCGGCGCCAAGCATGTCAAAGGCCGAATACAAAGCCCGCAAGGACCGCATCGCGGGCGAGTACAAGACCGCCAGGGCGAACTGCGACGCGCTCTCCGACAACGCGAAGGATATGTGCAGGGCCGAAGCGAGGAGCAAGGAGAGGCTCGAAAGGGCCGAACTCGAAGTCGACTATAAACCCGGTCCGAAAACTCGTTACTATTTGACCATTGCCAAGGCAAATGCCGACTACGCAGTCGCCAGGGAAAAGTGCGACGACCAAGCCGGCAACGACAAAAAAGTCTGTCTGCAGCAAGCCAGAGCCGAGCGATCCCGTGCCAGGGCCGACGCGAAGCGGGGGAGGTAAACCGTTGCCAGGCCGGCGAAGATCATCGGCCCGCTGCCGGCGAGTCTCCACGTAGCGCTTGATCTGGTGTCTTGACTCTGTGGTAGCATTTACCCATTGGAGCCAGGAGTTGTTGTATGAGCAAGGTCATCCCCGAAACACCTCCCGATTACGACAAGACGAGAGTCATCGAACGCCCCGACGGGTTCTACTGGCAGTCCCGGATCGACGGCCGCGAAGCAGGGCCGTTTGCCACTCTGATCGAGGCGATCCAGGACATGCAGTACCAGGGTGAGTCCGGCCTCGAACCGGGCGAAACCGTCGAGGAAGCCGAGGCGGAACTCGGGGTCTCCGACTGGATCGATCCCGAGACCGGCGAACTCGCCGAGGAAAGCGTTCCCAGGCTGGAAGATCACTGACCTCGATCGCAAACCGTAGGGTGGATGAAGCGCAGCGGAATCCACCAAACGTTGCGAGGATGACGCGCGGATCGAGCGTATGGTGGATTCCGGCGCGAAAGGCGCCTGCATCCACCCTACCAGAAGCTCATGGGCATCGCGTTCATCGCGCCGCCGCCGTCGTCACAGCAAACGCCGCCGCAATTTCATCGCGCAATTCCGGCTCGCGGTCGTGGTAGAGCGGCGAAAGATGGAAGGGGATCACCGTTTTCACGCCGGCGGCTCGCGCCAGGCTTCCCGCCTGACGTGCGGTCAGGTGGCGCTTTTGCGCGGCGCGTTCGCCGTCGGCGGCGAGAAACGGCGCTTCGATGAACAGCAGATCCGCGCCCGCGGCGAGCGCCACGATGCGCGCCGCGTTGTCCCGATGATAAGCGACGTCGGTGACGTAGGCGATTTTCTGGCCGGACACCATTTCGAGAATGCGCTGCTTGAGTTCGCCGAGCGGGAAAAATTCCTCGTGCACAGCGCCTTGCGCTTTCCACCACACCCGAAACGGCGTTGCCTCCGGCTCACCGGCGAGCACCGCGTGCTTGAGTTCCCGCAGCCACTGCCCGGTCGGAAAACCGAGTGCGTCGAGCCGGCTTTTCCAGACGTTGACGTGCTGTTTTTCCTCGAGCGCGAAGCCGAGGCAGGGCGTGCCGTGATCGAGCAGTCCGCAGCGCACCCGGAACGCAGTTTCGTCGAGCAGAATGCCGTCGTTGATTGCGAACTCGTGCTCGTGTTCGCGCCGGAACGCGGCCCGGCAGCCGAAGCGGGCGCGCCGCGCCATGCCACCGGGGTGTATCTCGGTCGCTTCGAGCGTGAAATCGGTGGCATAGCGCTCGACCAGGTTCCAGGTGTACGCGCCGAGCTTGCCTGCCACCTGGGCGAGGAACCCGGGCGGGCCGTACAGCCGCATCATGCGCTCGCGGCCGAGACAGATCCGCAGCAGCCAGTCGAAACCGATGAAGTGGTCCATGTGCGCGTGCGACACAAATACGTCGCTCACGCGCAGGATCTTGCGCGGCGCCAGCGCCCGCAGATCACCGAGGTCGAACAGCAGTGCGCGTTTTTCGAACAAGCAATCGACGTAAAGGCCTGGGTCGCCAAACGGGCCATTGATCAGCGCGGGATGGAACAGCGGTTTCATGCGCAGTCGCGATGCTGAAATGAGCGTAATGATTGTAACGCCGGCGGCGCAAGGCACGGCTTGATTCGGTAAGTGCGGGGTTACAATTCAGCGATTTCGGCGCCCGCTGCGCCGCGAGGGTGGCATGATCGAAATCGACGGATCGTACGGCGAAGGCGGCGGGCAGCTGGTACGCACGGCAGCGGCGCTCGCCGCGATCACCGGCGCCGCGGTCACCATAACCGATATCCGCGCCAGGCGTGCGAATCCGGGGCTTGCCGCGCAGCATCTGACCGCGGTGAAGGCGGTTGCCACGCTGTGCGATGCCGAGATTGACGGACTCGCGTTGAAATCGCAGCGGCTCGCGTTTCGCCCGCGGCGGTTGCGCGGTGGCGAATTCCAGTTTGACGTCGGCACCGCGGGCAGCATTACGCTCGTGCTGCAGGCGCTGTTGCCGGCGATGATCCGCAGCGGCGAGCGCGTGCGCGCGCGCATCATCGGCGGCACCGACGTGCGGGCCGCGCCGCCACTCGATTATTTTCAGCATGTGCTGCTGGCGCTGCTCGGCAAAATGGGGGTGCGGGTGCGCAGCGAGTTGCTGCGGCGCGGCTATTACCCGCGCGGCGGCGGCGAAGTTGCGGTTGCGGTCGAACCGGGTTCGCTGCACGCGTTGCGGCTCGACGCCGCCGGGAAACTGAAAACGCTGCGCGGCAACGCGCATGTCGCCAATCTGCCCGCGCATATCGTCGAGCGCATGCAAAGTGCTGCAATCGCTTCCTTGCGAAGGTCAGGCATTTCCGAACCGAACATCGAGACCCGGGTGCTCGGTAACGAGGCGGCGTACGGTCACGGCGGGGCGATCGTGCTGTGGGCTGAAACCGAGCATACCGTTTTGGGCGCGGGACGCGTGGCGCAGCGCGGCGTGCGCGCCGAACAACTCGGCAGGGAGGCGGGGAGTGATCTGGAGGCCGATATCGGGGCCGGCGTGACACTCGATGTGCATGCCAGCGATCAGCTGCTGGTGTACCTGGCGCTCGCCGGCGGAGAGTCGCGGTTTACCACGCGGGTACTGAGCAGTCACGCCCGGACCACGATGTGGTTGATCGAGCGATTTCTGCCGGTGCATTTCGAGACGGCGATCCGCGGCGATGCGGTTTCGGTCGCGGTGCGGGGCGCTGGGACCCGGAATTCGGCCGCGGCGATTTCGCCATCGGCTGATCAGAGCTTGTAACCGATCTGCCGCAAGAAGTTCTTCCGCCAACTGATTTCCCCATCGTCCTCCACTCCTTTGGTATGGAAGCCGTCCACCACGCCCATGATACCGCGACCCTGTTCGGTCTCGGCGAGGACCACTTCCGTCGGGTTGGCGGTTGCGCAGAAAATTCGGCATACCTCCGGAACCATTTTGACTGCGTTTAGCACGTTGAGCGGGTAGTAGCCTTCGCCAAGGAAAATGATGAAGCAATGCCCGGCAGCGATACCTTTGGCGTTTTTCCGGGCGAGTTCGACCATTGCGGGATCCGTGCCCGACCAGCGCACCAGACATTTGCCGGAAGCCTCACAAAACGCCAGGCCAAACTTGATTCCCGGCACAGAGGAAACGAGGGCCTCGTGAATATCTTCGACGGACTTGATGAAATGCGTCTGGCCAAGAATGAAATTCGCCGGTTCCGGCTTATCGACTCTGACGGTGATCAGTTGCATACCGAATGCCTCCTTATTGAGTTGTGCTTTCCTTGTCTACTATATGCCTCTCTGGTCGATCTCCTCAAGGCGCGCGTCCACATCGGCGTGGACGCGCTCTTAGCCCGACCAAATCGCAACAAGGCTTGATTTCGGTCAAAGTCGGCCCGACGCGGGGGTGTATCTTCTCAGCTTACGTGAGGGGTAACGGCCATGTATAACAAAATCCTGGTGCCGATAGACGGCAGCCCTGCCTCGAAGCGGGGGTTGACCGAAGCCCTACGCCTGGCGAAGTACCACAAGGCCCGGGTGCGGCTGATTCATGTCGTGGATGTGTTTATCGTTACGCCGACCTTTGAAAGCGGCCCGTATGTGGACGATATACAGAAATCCTTTCGGGAAGACGGCAGAAGACTTCTCAATAAGGCCGAAGCGCTGGTGCGCAAGCACGGCCTCTCAGTGGATTCCGTGATGTTCGAAATTGTTGGCGGACACGCGGCCGACATCATTGTCGCGCAGGCAAAAAAATGGCGGGCGGACATCATCGTGATCGGCACCCATGGGCGCCGGGGATTGCGTCGTCTGGTCATGGGTAGCGATGCAGAAGAGGTGGTTAGAACCTCGCCTGTGCCTGTGCTGTTGGTGCGTCCCAAACGGTCCGGCGATTAGTTGCCCGCGTAGTCGGCGATCTCTAGCATGCGAGGTCACGTTGTTTACGCCGCTCCGTTACCAGGTAACCCACTCCGATTGTTACCCAACATCCGTTCTTAACGCCCTGGTGTGGCTCTTCGCGCGGGACGAGTTGCCGGGTGCCGCGCTGCAGCGCATCTACGCCTACTGCCTCGACGGAATTGAACGCGGTGTCCCCGGCGCGTACACTTCCGAGCACGCCAGCCTCGCGCTGGTGGACTGGCTGGACAAGTTCAAGACCCGCTCGTTCGCAGTCACCGCCGAAGTCATCAAGGGCCATGACGTGCACTTGCGTGCTTCGAGCGAGGTGCTGCGCTGGTTGCGGTGCGGGGGCGTCGCGGTTCTGGATATCCGCATCACCGCGGTCACAACCCACTCAATTCTGGCATTGGCCGCGGGTCGCGATCACCTGGACTGCTGGGATCCGTACATTCGCGGCGCGCGATACGATTACGGTCGCGGCACGTTGCGGCTCGAGACCGACGGGCATTCACCCAACCTCAGGCTCGCCAAATCCTGGCTCGACAGTACGCGAATCCGGCGCTATTCCTTCGGCCCGCTCGCGGGGCGCGTCGGCGTGCTCATTCGGCGCACCAGAGGTGGACGCCGGCGGAACAGCCAAGCATCGCGGGCCGGGAAGATTCTGTAATCCTCGGTTCAGCGGCAATTCGTAGGGTGGATGGAGCGCAGCGGAATCCACCAAACGTTGCGGGGATAACGCATGGGTCGAGCAGGTGGTGGATTCCGGCGCGAAAGGCGCCTGCATCCACCCTACAATAGACTCATGAGTATCGCGCTCACGCTGCGAGCATGATCAGCGGCACATACATTTCATCGTCGCTCGTGCCGCCGTGCACGCCGATATGGACGTGGCGCTTTTCATTCGGCAGCCAGTCCTTGAGCGCGTAGCTGTCTTTCATGACCAGGGTGTAGTCGCCGACGCGCTCCGCAAGCCGCGGGTGCGGTGCGCCCGGGCCGAACCAGTTCTGCGCAATCAGATCGGAACTGCGATGCAGCGTCGCATGCTTGCCGAGCTTCGCGGCGACGTAGCGTTCGAAGTCGGCATGGCATCCGGGCCGCACGTAGCAGTACGCGACCCGGCGTTCGCCGCATAGCGGTTGCGCCAGCATTGCCGCGAGTTCGGGATGGTGGTCGAGCTCGATCAGGCATTCGGGCGGCGAATCGACGAAGCCGTGGTCCGCGATGACGATGAGCGTGGTATCGCTGCCGGCGATGCAGGCCAGGAAATCGCGGCAGGCGGCGTCGAGGCGCGCAAACTCGGCGCCAACCCGGGGGCTCGCAATGCCGAACGCGTGGGCCAACGCATCGAGTTCCGAAAAGTAGGCGTAGACGAACTTGCGACCGGTATCCGCGGACAGCACGCGCGCGATATTCCCGAACAGCTCCGGCAGCCGGGTATAGCCATGGCGCGCGGCGCGGCCGCAATGCGCGAGATTGAATTCGGTGCCGATAATGGATCGCGGTGCAACCAGATGCGCCGGCACCTGCAGGCCGTCGTAAATGGGCGCGTGATCGAACAGCACGGCGGGGTCGGCGCCGAGGCGGGCGAGCGGCTCGTCGGTCGCGCGGGTGCGAAACGGCAATACCGCCGCGACCGTTCCGAGTTCGCGAAAATACATGTGCCAACCGGTCAGCCCATGCTGCTGCGGTGCGAGCCCGGTCATTACGGTCGTGATCGCGGTCGCAGTGGTCGAGGGAAATACCGAAGTGATGCGCTGTTGCAGATGGCGGCAGAAGACGCTGTCAGGCCAGTTGCGGGTGAGCCAGTTGTAGCCGAGGCCGTCAACGAGCAGCAGCACCAGATTGCGCTGCGCCGCGAGCTGCGCCGGATCGAGCCCGCGCAACGGGGCGTACGGGCTCGCGCCGCCGCACGCGGCGGCGATGGTGCCCATCAGGTTGACGATGCTGCCGCCGTGATAATCGGGCAGGGGCATATGAACGTGGCATCAAGCTGCTGGTGGTCGCGTAAAGTGCGAAGCCTGATTATAGCGTTTAGCATCGTCGGATCGATCAACGTCTAACAGCCTTGACGTACGTCAAGCGACGCTGCGCCATGCTGGAGTAACTTAGAAACGCGCTTGTTGCGATGCGCGGCGCATCGCTGCGATGCCGTGCCGGGACTCCAATGACCGCAGAGATCATCGTCAAAAAGCCCGCCGGAAAAATCGCCCCCAATCTTGCCGATTATGGATTGATGCGGGCGGAGTTTTCCTGGGATGCCGCGCGGCGCTCGCTCGATGGTTTGCCGCACGGCGGCGGACTCAACATCGCGCACGAAGCGGTGGACCGCCATGCGCAAGGCAGACGTGGGAATCATCTCGCGCTGCGCTGGCTCGGCAAAAGCGGCGCGGTGCGCGATTTCACTTATCGCGATCTCGCCCTCGAGACGAGCCGTTTCGCCAATGTGCTCGCCGGTCTCGGCGTGCAGGCGGGCGAGCGCGTGTTCATACTCGCCGGGCGCATTCCGGAGCTCTACATCGCAGTGCTCGGCGCGCTCAAACAGCGCTGCGTGGTGAGCCCGCTGTTCTCGGCGTTTGGCCCGGAACCGATCCACACGCGGCTCGCGCTGGGTTCCGGCAGCGTGCTGGTGACCGCGGCAAGCCTGTACCAGAAGAAGGTCGCGGGGTTGCGCGAGCGGCTGCCGCAACTGAAGCACGTGCTGCTGGTGAGCGACGATGGCGGCCGGACCGCCGAACCGGGAACGCTCGATCTCGCCGCGCTGATGCGGGAAGCGGGGCCGCGTTTCACGATCGGCCCCACCGCTCCCGAAGACCGCGCGCTGCTGCATTTCACGAGCGGTACCACCGGCAAGCCCAAGGGCGCAATCCACGTGCATGAGGCGGTGGTCGCCCATCATGCCACCGGCGCGCTGGCGCTCGATTTTCATTCCACCGATGTGTTCTGGTGCACGGCGGACCCGGGCTGGATTACCGGTACTTCGTACGGGATCGTCGCTCCTTTCACGCACGGCATCACCAGCATCGTCGACGAGGGCGACTTCGACGCCGAGCGCTGGTATCGCATCCTCGGCGAACAGCAGGTCAGCGTCTGGTATACCGCGCCGACCGCGGTGCGCATGATGATGAGAGGCGGCGCGGAACTCGCGCGCCGCCATGATTTTCCGCATCTGCGCTTTATCGCGAGCGTCGGCGAGCCGCTCAATCCGCAGGCGGTGCTGTGGGGGCGCGATGCGTTCGGCCTGCCGATACACGACAACTGGTGGCAGACCGAAACCGGCGGCATCATGATCGCGAACTACGCGGCGATGGACATCAAGCCCGGCTCGATGGGCAAGCCGCTGCCGGGTGTCGATGCCGCGATCGTCAAGCGCGCTGCCGACGGCGCGGCAGAAGTGATCGCTGCGCCGGATGTCCAGGGCGAGTTCGCGCTGAAGCGTGGCTGGCCGTCGATGTTCCGCGGTTACCTCAACGACGACGAACGCTATCGCAAGTGTTTTGCCGGCGAGTGGTACCTGACCGGCGACCTCGCGAAGCGCGACGCCGACGGTTATTTCTGGTTCGTCGGGCGCGCCGACGACGTGATCAAGTCCTCCGGCCATCTGATCGGGCCGTTCGAGGTCGAAAGCGCGCTGATGGAACATCCGGCCGTCGCGGAGGCAGGCGTCATCGGCAAACCGGATCCAATGCAACTCGAGACGGTGAAGGCGTTCGTCGCCCTGAAACCCGGGTTCGAAGCCGGTGAAGCATTGCGCCGCGATCTGCTGGGTTTCGCGCGCAAGCGGCTCGGCGCCGCGGTCGCGCCGAAGGAAATCGATTTCATCGCGGGCCTGCCCAAGACGCGCAGCGGGAAGATCATGCGCCGTCTGCTCAAGGCGCGCGAGCTCGGGTTGCCGGAAGGCGACACTTCAACGCTGGAGAGCGGAACATGACGATGGATCTGCAGCTCGCGCGCAAACTGCTTTTTGAGATGGTGCGCATCCGCCGCTTCGAGGAAAAATCGGCCGAGCTTTACAGCGCCGGCAAGATCCGCGGCTTCCTGCATCTGTATATCGGCGAGGAGGCGGTCGCCGAGGGCGAGTTCCACGAATCGATGAACCTCGCCGAGCTGTGGAAGGTCCCGGCGCTGTTCCTGTGCGAAAACAACCTTTATGCGATGGGAACCGCGCTCGAACGCTCCGAGGCCGACACCAACCTGGTCGAGAAAGCGGCGAGCTACCGCGTGCCGGGCAAAAGCGTGGACGGCATGGACGTGATCGCCGTCATGGAAGCGGCGCAGGAGGCGGCGCAATTCGTGCGCGGAGGCGGCGGGCCGTACTTTCTCGAACTGCGGACCTACCGTTTCCGCGCGCACTCGATGTTCGACGCCGAGCTTTATCGCAGCAAGACCGAGGTCGAGCGCTGGAAGCAGCATTGCCCGATTGCCGGTTTCGTGAAGCGCGCGATTGCCGCGGGCTGGCTTGCCGCGGACGAGCTCGATGCCATCGAAGCCGAGGTCGCGCGCGAAGTCGAGCGGGCGGTCGCGTTTGCCGAAGCGGGAACCTGGGAGCCGGTCGAATTGCTCACGCGCGATGTCTACACTCTGCGGGCATAGAACTTAGCGCAAAACCTCAAAACGGAAATTAACCGCCGATAAACGCCGATCAACGCCGATGAAACCCCTGAACCACCGAGCAGCCGCTACCAAGGTTTTCGATTTTATCGGCGTCCATCTGCGTTCATCGGCGGTTTCAACGTTGGAAGATTTTTAGTCATGACAGTTGCTATGATCAAAACCACTTACCGCGAGGCAATGCGGGCAGCGCTGCGTGAGGCGCTGCAGCGCGATCCGCGCGTGTTCCTGATGGGCGAGGACGTCGGGCGCTACGGCGGCAGTTACGCGGTGAGCATGGGGCTGCTCGCGGAATTCGGCGAGGAGCGCATCCGCGACACGCCACTCTCGGAATCGGCGTTTGTCGGCGCCGGCATCGGCGCGGCGCTCGCGGGCATGCGCCCGATCGTCGAGGTGATGACGGTCAACTTCAGCCTGCTCGCGCTCGATCAGATCCTCAACAACGCGGCCACCATCCGCCATATGTCGGGAGGACAGTTTTCAATCCCGCTCGTGATCCGCATGGCGACTGGCGGTGGGCGCCAGCTCGCCGCGCAGGCCGCCAAAGCGGGAGCGCCGCCGAAACCCGGTGACTGGCAGAGCCAGATGCGCAAGGCGATCGCCGCGGCGATGGCGAAATCCAAGCGCGAAATTCCGCACTATTACCTCGGCACCGAGATCGAGATGACGCGTGCGCTCGCGTGGCTCGAGCGCGAAAACACGCAACGTCCGGTCACCGCGCGCATGCTGTACGCGGTGCTGCTGATCAAGGCGGTGGCGCTCGCGCTCAGGGAAGTGCCGGAGTTGAACGGCTTCTGGATCGATGGCGCGTTCCAGCCGGGCCCGGGCATCCACGTCGGCATGGCGGTCGCGATGCGCGGCGGCGGACTGGTTGCGCCGGCAATCCACGACGCCGACCGGAAATCTCTCGTGCAATTGATGGACGATCTGCGCGATCTGATCACCCGGGTGCGCAGCGGGCGGCTCAAGAGTTCGGAAATGGCCGACCCGACCATCACTCTGACCAGCCTGGGAGATCTCGGCGTGGAAACCGTTTACGGCGTCATCTATCCGCCGCAGGTCGCGCTCATCGGGTTCGGCAGGATCAGCGAGCGTGCGTGGGTCGAGAACGGCGTGGTGGCGTGCCGCAGGGCCGTGACTGCGTCGCTCGCGGCGGACCATCGCACGAGCGACGGCCACCGCGGCGCGTTGTTTCTCGCCGCGGTCAACCGTCTGCTGCAGGAACCGGAGCAACTGCAATGACCGCCAGGACCCGCGAAGACATAAGGGCGCTCGTGATCGACACGCTTGCTGCGATCGCGCCCGAAGTCGATTTTGCGACGATCGCTCCGGCGAAGCCGCTGCGCGAGCAGGTCGACATCGATTCGTTCGATTTTCTCAATGCCGTCATCCGCCTGCACGAAAAGCTCGGGGTGGACATTCCGGAGGCCGATTACGGCCAGCTCGCAACCCTCGACGGCACGGTGGACTATCTGGTGAAAAAATGCAGCAGTGCGGTTTGAGATCGCCCGCCGGATCGATACACTACAACGGTTCGCCGCGCGCAAGCTTCGCGGAAACCGCATCGATCATGCGGCGTGAAATACTGATGCCGGGCGGCAGCCTGGGAAGTTGCGCGACGTCGAACCAGCGCGCCTCCTCGATCTCGACGCCGTCCGGCCGCACTTCACCGCCTGCGTAGTCGGCGGTGAACGCGATCATCAGCGAGTGCGGGAACGGCCACGGCTGGCTGCCGAAATAGCGCAGGTTCCCGATCTCGACGCCGACTTCCTCGCGGGTTTCGCGCCGCACCGTGTCCTCCAGCGTTTCTCCGGGTTCGACGAATCCCGCCAACGCGCTGAAGCGCCCGTTGACCCATTCCTTTTTGCGCGCAAGCAGGATTTCGCGTCCGCGCACAATCAGGATCATGATCGCCGGCGAAATCGGCGGATAAACGGTGTATCTGCATTCGGGGCAGGCGCGTGCCCGCTCGCTCCCGCGCGCCTCGGTGGGCGTGCCGCAGCGGCTGCAGTACTGATGGTTGCGGTCCCATTCCATGATCTGGAACGCGCGTCCGGCGAGCACCGCAAGCGTCTCGTCGACCATGCCGAACAGGGCGCGCAGACCCTGCAGCTCGTGGCCATGCGGGAGTGCATTCGCGTGCTCGAGTTCGGATACGTAACAATGCTTGCCGCCGTAAGTACCGAGATAGAGGCTGCGCACCGAACTGAGGCCCAGCTCGGACAGATCGAGGCAATACGGCAGGCGCGCCTGCTCCTCAGACTGCGCAATCAGCACTTCGCCACGATGGAATGCGAACCACAGCGCAGGCTCGTCGCGGCCTGCGGGCGGAGTGACTGATGGCTGGTAGAGGTCGGGCATTTAATTCATTTTATCACCCGCTCATGCCATCCGGTACTGCGCGTCGATGGCAAACCGTGCGCATGCCTTTCCGGGCGGCAGCCCTGATCGCCGGCAGCGCGTACCACGAGGCGACGGCCGGCGCGCTTGCGGCCGGCCTCCGCGTCTACACCGGATCGAGTCAGTCGATCTTGATCGCGTGCCGCTTGGCTTTTTCGACCTTGGGCAGCGTCAGTTCGAGCATACCGTCTTTCAGCTGCGCGCGCGCTTTCGATGCGTCGACCGCGCACGGCAATCCGACGGTGCGGCTGAATTCGCCGCTGCCGATCTCGCAGCGGTAGTAGTCGCCTTTCTCCTCTTTTGCTTCGCGCATGACTTTGCCCTTGATGGCGACCGAGGTGTCGTTCACCGAGACTTCAAGGTCTTTCCTGTCGACGCCCGGAACCTCGGCCCGTATCACCACATCGTCCTCGCCATCGAGTACGTCCACGCGTGGTATCCCGATCTGGAACGGTTCGGCGAACTCGCTCAGCAGCGGCGACTCCCACGCCATCGGACGCAGCCACCCGCGCGGCAAAATCCGCTCGAACAACCGCTCCATCTCCTCGAAGGGAGCAAGCATCCTTCGCGGTGCAGCCCTTTGGATTTCGGTGCCTTTCCTTACCGTTACATCGTGTTTGGTTTCAGTTGCCATGTTCAAACCTCCTGTGTTTTTCGCCGTGCATCACCTATGCAAAAAAATATTCTGCTCGCGCAAAATAATTGCGTATTGACGAGCATCAAACAGGCGCGAATTTGCCCCAAAGTCCGGCATCCAGGACTGCTGAATTCCACGCAGCGGCAGTGAGCTTGATCGACGGGACGGAACGCCCGCTCCATGCGATGTTTGGGGCCAGCAAGGCCTGGTCGCAGACCGTCCGAACTACCGGATTCCCGGTATAGGAATATAGCGTTGTAGGGTATTTTTTTTGTTGCGCGACGTGCCTATAGTGCGATCAGGGGCGATTGGCAGGCACCGCGGATCGTAGGCAAGCAGATGGGTTCATGGAACGAGGAAGCGATGAATGCTCCACAGGCAAATCGATTTGGCAAAACCGGGATCGGGGCACGTACGAGAGTGCCGGCGATGAAAATGCACACGGAAACCGCTGACGCTCGGCCCATCGTTACGAAGAGCGCGAGTTTTCGCGCAAGAACCGCCAGGGAACGTCGCCAGAATATCGCAGGCGCGCCGTATTACCGCGGCCTGCACTGGGATTGCTGACCGGTATGCCGTCGTGTCCGCAAATCGATCATGCGTGCCGCCTGCGGTTGCGGGACTGGCTTTCCTGGTCGCGCTGACCGGTATCGCCGCTGCAGGTTACGTTGGCGGCATCCCGCGGCACCTCGCGCCGCCATGGCTCGCCGAGCGCCCGCATCTCGACGCTGCACGCTACCACGATCGAATCGCCGCTGCCTCCAAACCCGAGGTTTCCGATCGCGTGCCGCCCGGGATTGCCGCGTTGGTCCGGGAACATGAAGCGGTGCGCGCCGCCCCGGCCCGGCGCATGCCGGGCGCCATGTGCCACTGATAGCGCCCTTGTCCCTGGCAGCTAGTGAGCGGACGTGAGCTTGACGACCTTGGGTTGAACCAGACGCTCAAAGTCCTTGTAGGCCATTTTGACCAATTCTGTGTGCGATCCCGCGTTGAACGCAATTTCCTTATCAGCAGCGGCCAAAGTTTCTGCCGCAAAGACTTCCATCCCGTAGAGATTGCCGAAGGGGGGCATCGCGCCCAGTTCGCACTCCGGGAACTTGTCCTTGAATTCGTCCTCGCGGGCAAGTCTGACTTTGCTCGCCCCCGCCGCCTGTTTCAGGAGACTCAAACTCGCTTTTTCCGAGGCGGGCAGAATGGCCATCGCCATTTTGCCATCGATATCGACCATGACGGTTTTTGCCAGCTCCCGTCCTTGAATGTGGGCGGACTCTGCGATTTCCTGGGCAGTGTATGCAAGCGAGTGCGTGATAGTGACATACTTGACCTTATGGTCATCCAGATAAAGCTTCAATCTATTCATCGGCATCGTACTCTCCCGAATATCCCGCTGCGCGCGCAACATCGGCTCAGTCAACGCGAGTCGGGCGGCCGCTGCGGCAGCACTGCATGAACATTCTGCAACCCGGACAAAACCAACCGACGGCCGGCCACCCCGGGCCGGTATGCGTCTCAATTAATGTTAACAGCCAAGGGAAAATTCAATTTGACCTGCGTCAAGAGCTGACGACACCAGTTGCGAGTCGTTTTGATCTTGCCGCCCGGACGCCGCGGATCAAGACGCGCCGCCGGTGGCTGACCCAACGTAACCCTGTCGGTTGGGTTAAACTGTCTTACTCGTTGATCAACTGGATTGCCGGAGGGCCCGTAATGGCTACCAGCAAAGAGCAGGGTGTGCAGGAAGTCAACCTGGAAGAGGCGGCCAAACTCATCGCGGCGCTGGAGCAGGATCTGCAGAAAGTCTCCGGCGACTCACGCGACATCCAGCGTCTGCGGGACGAAGTGGAGACGCTGAGAAATGTGCTCAACTCGCCGGTGCGCAGGCACCACTGGGTGAGGGATGGACTGCACAGCATCCGGGATGTTTTCGAGAACGCGCTGGACACGGCAGTGGCCGAGGGGCTGAAGGGTGGCCGGTATATTGCCGAAATCGGACGGATATTGGGGATGTGAAACCGCCCGTGAACGGGTAATCCGCGTCCTGCCGTGCCGAAAAAATGCTATTCTTGCGTCAGGAGTCGCCCATGACGCAGGATTTTGAAAGCTGCTTTTTCTGCCCGATGCCCCCGGAGCGGACGATCGCCAAGAACGAGCTCGCTTATGCGATCCGCGATGGTTTCCCGGTTACGCGCCTGCATATGCTCGTGATTCCGAGACGCCATGTCAGCGACTACTTTGGCCTCACCAAAGACGAGTTAATGGCATGCCACGATTTGATCCAGCGCTTGCGCGAGATGGTGCAGTCGGAGGATACGAACGTCGCGGGATTCAATATCGGCGTCAACATCGGGGCGGTGGCCGGACAAACTATCCTGCATTGCCACTTCCATTTGATACCGCGCCGCAGCGGTGATGTGGAGAATCCCCGGGGCGGCATCAGGAACGTGATTCCCGGCAAGGGCGATTACATCGCCATGTGAACCGGGTGTAGCGGGAACGCCGTGCCCGAACGTGACGCACGTCGGCGCCAGGAAAAACCCTGCCGCAGCGGTTTCTGTGATTGTTTCCGGATTCGTGGTGGGTGGTACTGGGTTCGAACCAGCGACCCCTGCTGTGTGAGAGCAGTGCTCTACCGCTGAGCTAACCACCCGTGCCCGCAAGCGCGAAACGGGCGCAATGTTACCATTTTCCGGCGGCTGCTCCAATGCGGTCGCGGTATAATTTCCCCAGGCCGGCCGCAATGCGCGGATTTTCCGCAGCTTAGCCCGGCCAAGCCTGTCCGACGCTTCCTGACGAGAATCCGCCCTGACACGGGGAACCTTCATGGCTTACGAAACCATACTTTACGCCGAAGACGGGCCGCTCGGCTGGTTGACGCTCAACCGCCCGCACGACGGCAACATGTTCACGCCGCAGATGTGCCACGAGATCCGCGACTGCATCAACGACATCCGGCGCGAGACGCGCACGCGCGTGCTCGTGATCACGGGCGCGGGCGACAAGTTTTTCTGCATCGGCGGGCGCAAGGAGGGCATGGAGGACAGCACGCTTTACGCCGGCATGCTGCCGACGCTCGAAATCTACGAAGCCATCGACCGGTTGCAGAAGCCAGTGATCGCCTCGGTCAACGGCTTTGCCGTTGGCGGCGGACAGGTGCTGCAGGTGATGTGCGATCTCACGATCGCGAAAGAAAGCGCGGTGTTCCGCCAGGTCGGCCCGATGATGGGCAGCTTCGATGCCGGCTATGGCACGTGGTATCTCGAGGACCTGGTCGGCAAGAAAAAAGCGAAAGAGCTGTGGTTCCTGAACCCCAAGCTCTCGGCGCGCGAGGCGCTCGAAATCGGCCTCATCAACAAGGTGGTGCCCGATGCGGAGCTCAGAGAGGAAACGCGCAAGATGGCGCTGGAAATTTCCGAACGCGGCGCGTTCGCGCTGGCATCCCTCAAAGCCGCGTTCACTGCGCGTCACACCGGCGTTGGCGGGATGGGCCGGATTTCGCACGATTTGCTGCTGCGGCTGTACCTCGACACCGAGGAATCGCAGGAACTCGGCGCGGCATTCCGCGACAGGCGCAAGCCCGACCCCGATAAATTCGGGCATTAATGAGCACGATACTGACTCTGCACGACCCGCAGATCGCGCGCGGATATTACGCGAGCGGCGCGTGGCGCCCGGACACGATGTATACGCTGGTTGCCGGGCATGCGAGGCTGCGCCCGGGTGCTTATGCTTTGCGCGACAGCACGCGCCGCATCACGTGGTCGCAACTGCTTGCGTGGGTCGATGCGCTTGCGGCCGACCTGCACGCCGCCGGTCTGAAGCGCGGCCAGCGCGTTTCGGTGTGGCTGCCGAACCGTATCGAAGCGGTGGTGGTGCAACTCGCCTGTTCGCGCAACGGCTACGTGTGCAATCCGTCGCTGCACCAGAATTACACGGTCCGCGAGATCATGCAGTTGCTCGAACGCATCCAGAGCACAGTGCTGTTCGCGCAGCCTGGATATGGCGCCGATGCCGACAAGGCGGACGTGTTTGCGGCAGCCCGCGCATTGCCGGCGATGAAACGTGTCTACCGGCTGGTGCCCGGCGGCACCACGGGCGATGGCGGTGGAGACGACGCCGCATTTCCACCTTTCGGGAAGACGCCCCCGGCGGATGCGGTTCCCGATCCCGACCCCAATCCCGACAAGATCGTCTATCTGGCGTTTACATCCGGCACTACCGGCATGCCCAAAGGCGTGCTGCACTCGGACAACACGCTGCTCGCCAACGGCCGCGCGATGGTCAGGGACTGGCATCACAACGACCAGACCATACTGTTCAGCCACAGCCCGCTGTCGCATCACATCGCGACGGTCGCGATCGAGCAAAGCCTGGTTGCCGGATTCGAAGTGGTGGTCAACGATCTGCCGCCCGGCATGAAACCCCTGGACTGGATCGTGGAAACCGGCGCGACCTACGTGATGGGAGTGCCGACGCACGCGATGGATATCCTCGCCGACATGAAGCGTCGCGGGATGGAGAGGCTGGGCAAAGTCAGCATGTTCTACATGGCCGGCTCGACCATTCCGCCGCAGACCGCGAAGGCCTTCCTCGAGATGGGAATCAAGCCGCAGAACATCTACGGCATGACCGAGAACGGCTCGCATCAATACACCATGCCGGATGACGACGTCGCGACCATCACGGGAACCTGCGGGCGCGCCTGCCATGGCTACGAGACGCGCCTGTGGGACCAGGAAAATCCCGACCGCGAGGCGAAACCGGGGGAAATCGGCGAAATCGGCACGCGCGGCGCGTTGCTGATGCTCGGTTACTTCAACAACCAGGCCGCGACCGAAAATTCGTTCAATGCGGGCGGCTGGTTCATGAGCGGGGATCTCGGGCGCTGCGACGCCGGTGGCAACCTGCAGATCGTCGGCCGCAAGAAGGATTTGATCATCCGTGGTGGCCATAACATCTACCCGGCGCAGATCGAGAATCTGACCGTCAAGCATCCGGCGGTGCTCAAGGCCGCGGCGTTCCCGATCGCCGACGAGCGGCTCGGCGAGCGCGTCTGCCTCGCGATCATTACGCGCGACGGCACCGCGGTCGATGCGGACTTGATGCTCGAACATCTGAACGAGCACGGTCTTTCGAAATACGACATGCCGGAATATTTCATTTGTCTCGACGCATTCCCGCAGACGGCAAGCGGCAAGATCCTCAAGCGCGAACTCATCGAATGGGCGAAAGCGGGCAGGATCAAGCCTGCCGCCGCGCGGTGGGTATCTCCTGAAAAACGAAAGGCATAAAGCTTTACCGCCAAGGAAAACCAAGTCATGCGAAAATCTAAAACTCGAAAGCAACCGCCGATAAACGCAGATAAACGCCGATCGGAAAGGCGGGGCGGTGATGTTCCGGTTATTATCGGCGTTCATCGGCGTTCATCTGCGGTTTCATGAGTTACGGGAACTTACTGGTATGTCTATTGAACTTACACGCGTTGAAGAATTCGCGCTGATCACGCTGAACCGGCCGGAGACGTTGAACGCGCTTTCGTTCGCGCTGATCCGCGACTTGGGGCGCGCGTTCGACGAGGTTGCGGCGGGCGATGCGCGCGCGCTGCTCATTACCGGCGCCGGCACCAAGGCATTCTGTGCCGGCGCCGATATCAAGGAGTTGACCGGCCGCTCATTGGCGGCCCAGAAGCGCGACGCCGAGATCGGGCAGGCGACGTTCGCCAGGCTGGAGCGCCTGCCGATGCCGTCGGTTGCGGTCATCAACGGCTACGCGTTCGGGGGGGGGCTCGAGCTCGCGCTGGCGTGCACGTTTCGCATCGCGACGAAAAACGCCAGGCTGGGCCAGCCCGAGATCAAGCTCGGACTGATTCCCGGCTACGGCGGCACGCAGCGCCTGCCGCGCGTCGTCGGTGAAGCCCGTGCGCTCGAGATGATCATGACCGGCCGCACGGTGGATGCGGAAGAAGCGCACCGCATCGGTCTCGTTAACCGGCTGATCGACGGCGACGCACTCGCGCAGGGCATTGCCTTTGCGCGGGAATTCTCGGGCTACAGCCTGCCGGTGCTCGGCCTGGCGCGTGAAGCGGTCACGCGCGCGCTCGACAACCCGGTCAGCGAAGGGCTCAGGATCGAGGCCGACCTGTCGACACTCGCGTTTCGCACCGGGGACGCGGCTGAAGGCATGGATGCGTTCATCGCCAAGCGCAAGCCGAAATTCAAAGACGAATGAAACCGCCGATGAACGCCGATGAACGCCGATAAGATCAAAATCCAAAACAATAGAAAAACAGGGAAACTTACCGAAAACCGGTATTTCCGGGAGTTTTTTAAGTTCCGCCTATTTTTTTCTTTGTTCTTGGACATTCATCGGCGTTTATCGGCGTTCATCGGCGGTTAATCATTTTGATGGTAACGACATCCAAGGTAATTGCGGTCACGGGCGCGAGCCGCGGCATCGGCGCCGCGATTGCGCTCGAGCTTGCGCGCCGCGGCTACACCGTCGGCTGCCTCACGCGCAACGGCAAAGGTCCCGAAGTGCCGGAAGCAGCCCAGTTCGCAAGCCGCCTTGTCAACGTTGCGTGCGACGTGACCGATGAGGCGAGCGTCAAAGACGCGTTTGCGCGCGTCGCAGGCAAGGCCGGCGCGCTCGACGGGCTGGTCAACAATGCGGGCATCCATCTCGACGGGCGCAGCCATGAATTGCCGGTCGCGACCTACGACAAGGTGATGGCTACCAATGCGACTGCGGTATTCGTGGCGTGCCGCGAGGCGTACCGGCATCTGGTGAAAAGCGGTGGCGGCACCATCGTCAACATTGGCTCGTTTTTCGACAAAATCGGCGTCAAGCGCAACATCGCCTACTGCGCGTCGAAAGCCGCGGTCGGCGCGATCACGCGCTGCCTCGCGGTGGAGTGGGCCGACCAGGGCATCCGCGTGCTCGACGTAGCACCAGGCTACATCGTGACCGATCTCAACCGCAAGGCGATGACCGAAGGGCCGCTCGCCGACTACCTGAAAAAGCGCATTCCGTCAGGCAGGCCCGGCACCGCCGGCGACGTGGCCAAGCTCGTCGCGGCGATTTTCAGCGAAGACATTCCGTTTCTGTCTGGCGAGACAATTTATATCGATGGCGCGCAGGGCATTAATCACTGATGAACGTATTTGACCGTCTGGATGCAACGCTCAAACTGAGCGGCGACGAGCGCATGCTGGTCGAGAGCGTTCGGCAGCTTGCGCGCGAGAAGATCGCGCCGCGCGCCGGGCACTACGACCGCAGCGGTGAATTTCCGCACGCGAACGTCAAGGCGATCAACGAGCTCGGGTTGAACGCGATGTTCATACCCGCAGCGTACGGCGGCGCGCAGCTCTCCTATGCTGCTTATCTCGAATGCGTGCGCGCGATCTCCGGGGCGTGCGCTGCGACCGGCGTGATCTGGGCGACCAATTTTCATGCGGCCAAGCCGCTGATCGATTTTGGCACGGAAGAGCAGAAAAAACGCCTGCTGCCGGTGATGCTCGGCGGCGGTCTTGCCGCGTTGACGATTACCGAGCCCACTGCCGGATCGGATGCAACCGGCATGAAGACCGAGTTCAGGCCGGACGGGGATCATATCGTCGTCAACGGTAGCAAGACCTTCATCACCAACGGCGCGCACGCCGATCTTTACCTGCTGTTCGGCAAGTGGAGCGGAATCGCAGACAGCAAAGGCGCAATCTCGGCGCTGGTGGTGGAAAAGGGCACGCCAGGCCTGAGCGTGGTGCGCGAAGAGGACAAGATGGGGCTGCGCGCCTCAAGCACCGCGGCCCTCGCGTTCGACAGCTGCCGCGTGCCGCGCGCCAATCTGCTGGGTAAGCCGGGCGAAGGTCTGAAGATTCTGCTCGCATCGCTCAACCGCTCGCGCCCCAGCGTCGCGGCGCATGCGCTCGGCATCGCGCGCGCCGCGTTCGAGGATGCGGTCGCCTACATCAACGAGCGCAGGCAGTCCGGGCAGAAGATCATCGAGTTCCAGGGCATCCAGTTCATGCTCGCCGACATGGCGACCGATCTCGCGATGTGCGAAGCATGGCTGTGGCATGTCGCGCGCATGGTCGACGGCGGCGCCGCGGACTTCGGCGTCGAGGCGTCGATGCTGAAGCTGCGCGCGTCCGACCTCGCGATGCGCATCGCCACCGATGCGGTGCAGCTCCACGGCGGTTACGGTTACTGCAAGGACTACCGCGTCGAGCGGCTGATGCGGGATGCGAAAATCACCCAGATCTGGGAAGGCACCAATCAGATCCATCGCCAGTTCATCGGGCGGAGCTTCATCAAGAAATAGCCGCCGAGGTGTGCAGAACAATTGTAGGATGGGTTGAGCGCAGCGATACCCATCGCGGCAAATGTTTGATGGGTATCCCCCGGATCAAGTCCGGGGTCGACCCATCCTACGTACACGCATTATCTGAGAGGTTTTCATGACGACAGGAATCAAGACCGTAGGCGTCGCCGGCAGCGGCACGATGGGCGCGGGCATCGCGATCGTCGCCGCGCGCGCCGGCTTCAGGACGATCGTCTACGATACGCGCCCGGAAGCGCTTGAGCGCGCAAGGAAGCAGACCGCCGGTTTTTTCGCCAAGTCGGTCGAGCGCAAGAAGCTCACCCAGCAGCAGGTCGACACGATCATGGGCGATCTGACCGGCACGAGCCGCGTGAGCGACCTGGCGGGCTGCGACATCGTGATCGAAGCGGTGTTCGAAAACCTCAAGGTCAAGCACGATCTGCTCGGCGAGCTGAACAAGATGTGCGCGCCGCACACGCTGTTCGCGTCGAACACGTCGACGCTGTCGATCACCGAGATTGCCGCGGGATCCGGACGCGACGAGCGTTTCGTGGGCATGCATTTCTGCCTTCCGGCGCAACTGATGAAGCTCGTGGAAATGTCGCCGGGGATCAGAACCAGCGATGAAGCGTTCCGGAGCGCGTGGGATTTCTGCAAAGCCATGGGGCAGATGCCGGTCAAGACCAGGGACAATCCTGGTTTCATCCTCAATTACTTCCTGGTGCCGTTCAACAACGATGCGATCCGCCTGGTCGAGGCCGGTGCGGCCGAGCCTGCCGACATCGACCGTGCGATCAAGGCCGGGCTCGGCTATCCGATGGGGCCGCTCGAGCTGCTCGACCTGGTTGGGTTGGATACGCACCTGCTGGTGGCCGAGGCGCTTTATGCTTCGACCCATGAGCCACGCGCGGCGTGCCCGCCGCTGGTGAAGCGCATGATCGCAGCCGGCCATCTTGGCCGCAAGACCGGGCAGGGGTTTTTCAGGTATTCCGGCAACGCGATGTTCGGTGGCTGAGCGCCATAGGCGTTCAATTCTGAATGGGAGCAGTTGACATCATGGCCTATACGATCATCGACACCGGCGGCAGCCGTTCTTTTCCGGTGGAACACGCGATCACAAAGGGTGCGGCAAGGGACGGCGAAGTCGTCGTCATCATCGGCAGCGCAGTGGGCGCTGCGTTCCGCCGGCTCGCCAATCACGGATCGAAGGCGGCGGTGCTGCTCGAACTGGGCACCGAATGCCTTGGCGTCTACACCGGCGAGAGCCGTGGCGAGGAAGGCTCGAACGTGCTCGGCTTCGCGCGCTTTGGATTGGGCAACGGCGAACCTTCGAATCTGGTAGAGCTGGTGCGCCAGCCGCGCACCAGTGAAACGGCGCTCGCCGCGGCGAAGCAGATTTTTGAAGCGGCGGAATTGCAGGTTGCCCTGTGCGGGGACTTTGCGGGCCGCATCATCGATCGCCTTGTGCGCCCTTACTACAATGCCGCGCTGCGCCGGCTCGACGAGGCGCTGGCGAGCGCCGATGATCTCGATACGACCTTGAAACTCGGCCTCGGCTACCCCGAAGGCCCGATCGCGCTGCTCGAGCGCACCGGGCTTGCGCACCACTATGACGTCACGTACGCGCTGTTCGAGGCGTACGGCGACGCGGCGTACGCGCCTGCGCGCCGCTCCCGCGTCGCGAAACTTAGACAACAATCCCAGGAACCGCCGATGAACGCCGATGAACGCCGATAAGATAAAAATCGAAAAACCGGGTTGACGGAAATTACACGATGTTGTGGATGCAATTTTATCCTTCGAATTGTTTAATCCCTGTCTGTTTTTCTCTTTGGCCTGAGGTTTTCATCGGCGTTCATCGGCGTTCATCGGCGGTTAAGAAAGGGTCTTGAATGAGACCGCTCGAAGGAATCCGCGTGCTCGATTTCAGCACGCTGCTGCCGGGGCCGCTCGCAACACTACTGCTTGCCGAGGCCGGCGCCGAGGTGATCAAGATCGAGCGTCCGGGGCGCGGCGACGAAATGCGCTCGTATACGCCGAAGTTCGGCGTCGACAGCATGAATTTCGCGCTTCTGAACCGCGGCAAGCGCTCGATCGCGCTCGACCTCAAGCA
>ERZ1292640.319-Hain-H43-02um-R1-319-length-38952-cov-6_pt1 | contig 25894 bp, 21 predicted proteins | sample MGYA00564404_ERZ1292640 | MGnify/ENA primary metagenome ERZ1292640 (study PRJEB36523, sample SAMEA6512636) | groundwater metagenome | collected 2019-01-08 | study: AquaDiva: Metagenomics assemblies of 32 groundwater samples | reverse complement strand
CGGGATATTGCGCGCGCACCTCGCGCAGCAGCCCGCCGCCCGCCGGTACGCCGCCGAGATCGGCGAGCGTGAAAAGGTCGGCGCGCAGCCCGTCATCGAGGTCGTGTGCGTCGTAGGCGATGTCGTCCGCCTGCTTGCCCGTGGTGCCAACCGGGAACCCTTCGCTGCTCTTTTGCCAGGTGGTTTGGCCGGGCACCAACCGGTGCAGTGTGGCCAGGCCGTCGTTAAACGCCGCGCTGCCTGGGTCGGAACCCACCCACACGAGGCCGTTGGCCACACCCACGAATCGGTGTCCATACTGGCCGAGATTGTAGCTCGCGCCCTGGACCGTGTTGATGGCCGGGAAAGTGGCGCCTCCATCCTCGCTCACAAAGACGCCCGTCTGGCCCAGGACATACAGGCGCGTTCCATCGGTGGCCATCACGCCCTGATTGCTGCTGCTGACGGTGCCGGGAACATTGGCCGAGATGTCCTGCCACGTCTGTGCCGCACTGCTCCAACTGAGCAGCATTCCGGCCACGGCCAGCAGTTTGAGACTCCAACCCCATCGCATGAATGGATGTTTGACTTGGTGTTGCTTCATAATTGCACTGTTCAAAAAAACCGCACTCCGCCAATCGGAAGGCGCCGACGGCACCCCTCGGACGGTGGATTGGCTCAAGGCGATTGCTCCCTGCCCGACACAAAGATGCAAAAGACATCCCTGCCCCGACTCCGGCCGGTGTCCCACAAGTTCCCGTTACGCCAACAATTCGCCACGTTTTTCCTCAATAATCCTGCCTGTTTTTCAAACCACACCCCCGGGGCCTGGGCTTCCCGTGATTTGCGGTTGCGGAAGAAAGCAAAGGGAATGCCTATTGTCAAGATGAGAGCCACTTGTGCCCAACAAAAAGGCACGGAGCGCCGGTTGCAGGCTATCATGGTGCCGCAGCCCCTGGGACGGGACCCGCAGGAAGGGAAGACGTTCCGGAATCAGGATCCGGCGCCGGTCGGAAGAATGTCGGCCAGCACCGCCACCAGCCGGTTGGCCGCGGCTTGAATCTTCTCCAGGAAACGAACCAACTCGCCCACCTTGCCGGGGGATTTCATCAGAAAAGGAAAAGGGGTCAACCTATAACATTGGTATTTGGCCATGTTGGTTTTCCTTTCGTTTCCGTTGCTGAAGCCGAGTGGTCGCACTCTTCCATGTGCCCATGTGCAACCGCTCGGCTATCGCTTTTATCGTCAAGGTCGTCTCGCGCCGCAACCGCGCCGCCAACGCCATTCTCTCAGGATCGCTCTTATGCCGTCGCGTCAAGTCGCCTTCAGTCCAGCCCAGCCGCCCCAATTCCCCGGCGATGATGCGCTCTGCTTTGGCCTCCGCGCTCTCCCGTCGCAGTTCACCGGCATGGTGCGCCCCCAGTTGCCCAGCCATGCGGTCGAGCATCTCTTGCCGGAACTGCTCGCTGCCCAAACACCAACCGCGCCGCAGGGGTGCCCACTCCGCTCCATCGGTCTCCTGCGTCCGACGCGCCTCCATCCGGCGCTCAAACTCCTGACGCCCCGCCGCCGTGTCTTCCGCGATGCCATGCTCCCCCAGCAACCGGTCCACCCGCAGCCAACCAGGCCGATGCGCGGATGCTGCCAAATACCCCGCAAAACTGCTCCACGGATAGCTCAATAGTCGCTCTTCCGCCCTCAGCAGATTCGCCCGCACCGGATTCAAATGCACATAATCACACACTGTTTTCAAATAACCCGTGCCGCTGCCATCCACAATCAGCGCTTTGTAGCGCCCGCTGAACACATGGCCGAAGAGCTTGCGCCGGTGGTTAAGCCGCAACGTGTAACTGCTCAGCAGCCAGCGCATTCCCGCCACCAGGTTGCCATTGGGCGTTTCCACCACCAAATGAAAGTGATTGCGCATCAGACAATAAGCATGCACCTCAAACCCGGTCTTTTGACAAGCCTCGGCCAGGGTTTTGAGGAAATCCTGCCGGTCAACGTCATCGATAAAGATATTCTCGCGGCGATCCCCACGGCTCATCACATGGTAAACGGCTCCAGGATATTCGATTCTCAAATGTCGCGGCATGGGGGCACGATAAACCGTGTTTTTCTTGGAGTAAATGGAATTGTTATAGTTTGACCCCTATTTCTATTTCCTATTATTTTGATTTCAGGGCATGGATTTCGTGTCAGAAACTGCTCGTGAAGGCAATCACGGTCATTCGCCTGTAAACTCGCTGGCGATTCGCAGCGTCTCTCCCGTGTCTTCCGTCTCGAAGACACGGGGCCGCGCGGCGGGACCATTGGGAGAATGCAGCACCATCATCAGCTTGCCATCGAACGTGGTGAACAGCATCGCGTGTCCGCCGTCCTTCGCAAAGATTGGTTCCGCCTGTTGCTTCCATGGGCCGGCGAGCTGGCCCGAGTCCGAGATCGCAATGCCGGTCGTGTAACCGGTGTAGCCGCCGCTCGTCCAGAGCATGAACAGCTTACCCGCTTTGCTTTTGCTTTGTAAGCGTGCATCTCCGGCGCCCAGATGCCGACCACGGGAATGTCTCCCCAGACGTTCGTTGCCGGGCGGAAGATGGTCCGCGGGCCTTGCCAGTTCACCAGATCCTTGCTGGTATAAACTCGGACGCTTCTCCCGCCCGGTCCGACCATGTAGTAGGTCTTCGACGCCTGATCCGGCAGGATGCAGACATCGCGCAAGCGAATGCTGCCGAGTTTCACAATGTTCGTGGAATCCTCGGCCCTTCGCCGGAACTCGGCGCCGCGTGCGCCTTGCGTGGTGCCGGAAACGTTCGTTGACGCCGGCGCCGGTCGGGTTTGCGCCGGCGCCGTGACGAACAGACCGGCCATTGCCAAAACCAGATAAACGCGCCGCTTCGCAGTCATGGTGAATTCACCTTTCGATTGCTCATGTGATTACGGGAAGCGGAAAATGCGTTGGGAGAATAGATACAGATTGTTTTTCCACTCCGGCGTGTCGTGGGCGTTTCCGTCCACGTGCCAGATGTGCGGCACGTTCTTTTCCTTGAGATAGGCATGCACACCCTGGCTGATGCGGATCAAGCCGTCCTTGTTGCCGCAAGAAAGCCAGAGCAGCTTCAGCTTTTGGGTGGCGACTGCCGGATCGGGCACGAGTTGCTCCGGCGGCTTCGTGTTGGGCGCCGACGAAAACCCGCCGACCCAGGCGAAGGTGTCGAGGTGCGCCAAACCGAAGTTGAGCGACTGGCCGCCACCCATCGACAGCCCGGCGAGCGCGCGATGCTCGCGGTCCGCCTGCACCGAGTAGCGAGCTTCGATCGTGGGAATGACGTCCTTAAGCAGGTCCTGCTCGAACGTCTCGAATGCCTTGGCATGACGGAAGATGTCGCCCTCGGCGCGGTCGTTGGGTTGCGCGCGCCCGTTGGGCATGACCACGATCATCGGCACGAGCTTCTGGTCGGCCAGCAGGTTGTCGAGGATGACGTCGGGCGTGGCAAATCGCTGCCATTCCGTCTCGTCGCCGCCGATGCCGTGCAGGAGGTAAAGCACGGGATACTTGCGGTCGGCCGAGTAGCCGGGCGGCGTGTAAACGAGCATCTTGCGCCGGGTGCCTACCGTCTTGGAGTCATATTCCATCATCTCCAACTGGCCGTGGGCGATGCCCTCGCGCTTCACGTCAAACCCGGCGGGCGGGTCGGCGAAAGCCGGCTTGTCATCCGGGCCCAGCACGACCGGCCCCTCAAATCCGCCCGGTCCGCGACGCGGCCGGTCACCGGCCGCCGCATTCGTGGGACTCGCGGCAGCCGGGGCGGTGGCCACTTGGACTCGTTTGGCCACCAACTCCTCGGTGGCGAAGTCGCCCACTTTCCGGGTGAACTTGATTTCGTTCTCGCCGATCTTGCCCTGGTACTCGATGCGCACTTCGTTGTCCTGGAACTTAAACATCTCCACGAACGCCAGGGTGTCGCCTTCGATCTTGCCTTCCCGCAACTCCGCCTCGCGCTTTTGATCGCCGACCTCCGAGTTGGCTTTGCCGGTCACTTTCCCGCCGTCGGCCTTGAAGGTGTAGAGGTATTTCTACAGGCCGATTTGGGTGTCGAATTCAGCGCACCACTGGCCGGAAACGTCGGCGGCGTGCGCCGCCGTCACGGCCAGCAGCCCGCAAAGTGCCGCGGCCAGGATCTTCATCAGTTTCTTCGTAGATTTCATGTTGTTGGTTCATCGGGTTGATTGCGGTCGCGGATTCGGGAGGCTGCTGCCATGATTTCGCATCCATCTCTTGGCGGTGGAGGATCTTCACGCGAAACTGTTCTTCGGTTGTGCCACCCACGCCGTCTTCGGACGCAGCATCGATGCCGAGTTCTCTGAACGCGACCAGAATCGAGGCGTAGGGAATGTGCAGAACGCCAAAGCCTTTCGATTCCAACTGATGCACTGCATTGCGCGTGAACTCACCCGCAAGCACAGCACCGCAGAACGGCTGATGACGCGAGAACGTCAGGGCAATCGGCATCACTGCCGCTTCGATTTCCTGAACTTTGTTCTTGGAGTGCTTGGGGTAGCGCCGCCACGCCGATTCGATGAAAGCGATTGGGACGCCCAGCGTGTCCTCCCTTCCGCCACGCTCCAAAACGTAGTCGAGGTCGTGTTTGTTCCCGTAGCCGTCCTGCCACGTTACCTTGCCCTGGCCGCCTCTGGCTTTGCGCGGGCGCTTGAAGTCGAGGTACAGACCGTGGCGCTGCGCTACTTCGCCGAGAATATTGCGAACAAACATCTCGAAACCGTCCCCGATGATTTGCCCCCAGCGATGAGCGAGTGATTCAGCCATGACGTGTTCTTGTTATCCGCAAACCCATAGATGTCCTTCGCAGAGGGGCACGCGGTGTTTGCGGTTCTTCCATTTGATGTTCCGGTCGCGGAGTTTCTCAAACGTCCACGACTCAAAACCAGCAGCCAGCGCCAGCTTGCCTTGCCACGCGATGACTGGCACATAGACGCCATAGGGCGCGGAATCGCCGATGACGAAACAGACCTCCGAAGGCGACGCGCAAACCCGCCGGAGAGACTTCCATGTCAGCGCCATGTCGAGGAAGTAGCAGGCGACCATGTTGTTGTAGGTCTTCTTGCCCCCGCGCTCCAATCGAACTGATGAAAGCTCGCGGCAGACCGGCATAATCTCGTCGCGTATAGGCACAAGCTCTGGCGCGGCCAGCACTTCATCGAGATTCACGGAATTGGGCGGGACATGCTGGGAGCAGGCGCGAACCAAATGCCGCCTCACCGTTTCTTGAAGGTCGCCCCAGCCGCGAATTTCGCCCATGAACGCCATCTCCAATCGTGTGGCGTCGGCATAGTCGTAATTGTTCGCGTAAGGCGGCGAGGTGATAACCAGCGTGGCCCAGCCGTCCGGTACGGTCGCGCACTTGCGCGCGTCATCCACTCGCAACTTCGCCCGCGGCCTGGCGCGGCGCGCCATGAAGCGGATGTCGGCGGCAATCATTTGAACCGCCTTGTGCAATGTGACTTCGGGCGACGGCGGCACGGTCTTGCGCCGGCCCGGCAACACATATTGCCACGGCGCTGTGCCCGCTTCGGAAACCACGCGCAACGATGACACCAGCGCCATCCAGAGCAGTCCGGCTTCAGGTGAACCGTCCTGCTCAACCTCGACGGCCTGACGGAATCGGTCCAGATAATCCAACGTCTCCCGCCCGTAACACTTCCCGATGATTTCCGGGTAATGTCCTGTCTGCGCCACCGCCTTCCGGACAAACGCAAACGCTTTCTCCGCTTTGGCCATGAACCGCTCCGGGTCGGTGGCATAACTCAGCTTGGCCTGCGCGACCCGATACACGAACGGATGCGCTTCGATGCCGTGGAACATGACGCCCATTTCATCGCACGCCAGACAAGTCGTTCCCGAACCGACAAACGGATCAAGCACCCGGAGTTCGCTGCCAGCTCGTTCGGCGAGCAACCACTTCACCCACTCCGCTGAAAAGCCCGCGCTGTAGCGGAACCATCGGTGAACCGGCAGCCGCATGTTGTTGAGAAAGTTGGACGTGTGGCCGACAACCGCCAGCGCGGGACGAACCTCTTTGGCTTCCTGGTCTGCATCAAACAAGTCGAGCACGGCTTGCGCGTAGTCTTCGCGGAGGCGGAGTAACACGCTGGCGTCTTCCTGCGGTGTTGGATATTTAACTGGCACGTTCACGTTTCGTCGAGCAAGAGTGCGCGCTCTTTGCGCCGTTGGCCAGAAGGAATTCGGCGCGGCCTCTGGCGTTGAGCGCGTCGGAGGATTTGAGGGAATCGTCGCCGTGGCGAGATTCGGAAGAGAAGATTGGGGCGTGCCGGGCATTGGTTGTTCAGAGGTCAACGATCATGTCGTTGCCGAACTTCAGCCCGGGCACTTCGGCTGCCAGGCGGATGATCGTCAGCACATGGTTGAGGTTGGCGGTCACCAGCCATCCGCCGGGCAACGACGGCAGGGAAGGCCGCTTCGATCGGCCGTTGGATCTGACGCTCAATCAACATGGTTCCGCCAGTTCACCGACAGAGTTTGTTAAGAGACTGCTGTCTGGCCATCAGTGCGACCTTGCTCTTGAAGACAACGCAAATCCGGCAATTGCGGAACTTTTCCTTTTTATAGACCAGCATCCCGAGTCCCTTCGGATCGCAATCCGTCCGCAGGGAGCCATCGTCAACAGCCTATCCGCCCCACCCGATGTGGCACCAGCCGTCGTCCACTTTTCCATCCGCGCCTCGACTCTTCTGAATCTGCCGATCCTCAAATGCCGGCCTCTCGACGGCGGCCGCTTCATCACCCTGCCCTGCATCGTCACCAAAGACCCCGACACTCGCGAGCGCAACGCCGGCATGTATCGCATCCAGATTTAGGAGGACGACGACGTGGACATGCACAACACCAGCGTCCCGACGCGTCGGGACCGTCTCTGCGCCAACACCGACCCCAGGAGAAACCCCGAAATCGGAAATGGTTTCAGTCCTGGCCGACGTGCTCGACCACGCCACCAGCGAAATGGCCCTCGGCCGCAAACTCGGACTTGACGCGACGAAGAAACTGCCCGGCGAAGGGTTCAGGTCGCGACCCGTCGGAACCGCTCATGAAGATGGAGGCAGCGGCGATGGCGAAGCTGGAAAGGTTTTTCGGTCTGTGGTAATCTCGCACTGCCATGAGCACGAATGAAAAAGCCGCCGACTCGACGCGGACTCGCGAAACCATCCTTCGCGGTTTGCAGACGTTGCCCGACGAACTTGGCAAACAAGGCGACACCCGTGAAGTCTGTCTTTTCGTCGGCACGGTGATGCTGCTGGCATTCACCGCCCGGTTGACGACGAAAGACGTGGATGCGCTTTTCCAGCCAGCCCAGATCATTCGCCAACTGGCACGTCGCATCGCCGATGACCTGCTCCTGCCAGCCGACAAGTTGAATGACGGCGTCAAAGGTTTCGTTTCCGCCCGGCACGAAATGACCACGGGAAATCTCCCGCAGTTTCCGCACCTGCGTTTGACCATGCCCCGTGAAGACGCAATATCCGGTCGAAGACCTGTTCGAGGAGGGCAGGATATGAGACCGAAAACTTTGGCGGAAGTCGCACAACTCGCCGCCGGCGGCGATTCCTTCGACCGCTGTCTCGCGAACTTCCTGGGTGAATTTTATGCCGAGCCCAACGCGGCGGCTTTGTCGCCAACGCCGGAACTGTTAGCCCCGAGGCTGGGCGAGCTTGGCCGAGTGCCAGATGCGTATCTCGCCGCTACGGCCGAGCAACTGTCTTGCGCCAACGGCTTTCCCGTCCCCGCCTGGGTAACTGCTGAGGACCGCAAGCTGCACCGCCCCTGGTTCGCCTCGCCCCTGGCAGCCTTGCGCGCGGTCTTGCTTTTGGAAAACCCCGCCGCTTTCCGCTCGCGCAATCTTTTCATCAGCGAGAACGCACTGGCGCGCACGTGAAACCGTCCGGCCGCAAGCTCGGCATGGACGCGACGAAGAAACTCCCCGGTGAAGGATTCAAAAGGCCGTGGCCGCCATTAATCCGAATGAGCGAAGAAGACCGCCGAAAAATTGATGCTCTATCAGAGCAAACGGTAGCGAAGCCGACTCGTGTGCCGCGCCGGGCGACTCGCGCGACGACTGGAGTGACGCGCGGACGACCCTGGAAAGTCCGCGACGAAGGTTGTGGCCATCGACAAAGATTCGCGTACGGTCTTGCCCTTTGGCTGCAATCCTCTGTCGTAACTCAAATGGACGATGCGGAAATCATCGCCGCCGTGCGGGCGAGAGACAGAGAAGCGTTCGGCACGCTGGTCGAGCGCTCTCAGCGCACGCTCCATGCAAAACACACCACACTGCAATGAAAACCCCGGGTTCGAATACTTCAGAAACGACACAACTCGCCGGCGTCGGTTGGCGGTTTGGCAACCTCCTCCTCGGCGTTCTTCTCCTCTTCGGCTCTCCAGTGACTCACCTGGCCGCCACTCCAGAGAGCGTTCCGATTGCCTACTGGAGATTTGACGAAGCGAGCGGCAGCATCGCGACCGATTCTTCGGGCAACGAGCACACAGGGACGATCGTCGGAGCGGCGAAGGCTCCCGGGCAAATGGGAGGGGGACTGTCTTTTGACGGCGTGAACGATTATGTTTTTGCGTCCGATGCGCAATCCGGCGGGACGACCGGAGCCGGTCTGGATATGGGCACTCGCGACTGGACGGTCGCGGCCTGGATCAAGACCACCGCTTCCGGCATGGTCGTGACGAAAATGGGATTTGTCGGCGGATCCAATCCGGATGGGTGGGGAATGAGCGTTTCTGCCAACGGCACTGTGGGAGCTGTCATCCACGAATCGGGCGCGGGAATCGTGAATATTTTCAGCGGCGACGGAACGACCGTGAATGACGGGCAGTGGCATCATATTGCGGTGGTCTTTGATCGCGCAGGGAGCATGATCCGTTACGCGGATGGCGTGCGAAGCGGGACGCGTTACAGCCTTTCGAGCTTGAGCGGCCAAATGATCAACAACAGCAGCCAGGTTCGCCTCGGGGCGCGCGATCAGGCTGGGGACGAAATCTTCTTCCGAGGCCTGATTGATGAGGCGCGGGTGTACGCCCTCGCGCTGAGCGCGCCAGAGATTGCCGCCCTGGCTGGCGTTGTGGTGCCTCCTGAGGAGACGGTCCTTTGGTCCGATCCTGTTTCTCTGGTCTCAGCTTATGGCCGGGTAGCGGTGGGAAATCGGGTTCATGTGGTGGGTCACAGCGGGACCAGCTTGGTGCATCGAAGCTCTCAGGATAACGGCGCGACCTGGACCCCTCCCAATGTGATCGCGCCCGCCTCGGGCAATTACCCGATGCAATACGGCGGGCTGTACGCGGCGAAGGACACGGTTTACCTGCTGACGGCTGCGGGTGATATGGGTCCGTCGAGCCAACCGCTGGACTTTCGCAAGTCCACGAACAACGGCACGAGTTGGAGCAACCCGATTCGAATCACCGGCCCTGGGCAGGAATTGCGGCGGGCTAACATCGTGGCCAGTGGGGAGACCGTTCATGTTTTTGGCGGCCAATCCGGCGCGGGTGGTTATGGGACTGGCATCTACTATTTTCGCTCGACCAATGGCGGGGCCGGCTGGACAAAAGGCGCGCTGCTTTACGCTGAGGCCGACGGGAGCGCAAGAATGGCTGTCGATGGAACGACCGTGCATGTCTGTTTCGGCGCCAAGCTCACGCCGAATTCCTTTGGTGGAAAGAGCTCTTACCTGCGCTCGACCGACAACGGTCAGACCTGGAGCGAGCCCGTGTTCATCGGGGAGGACAGCCCGGAAAGCAACGTCCAGGCGCGCCAGCAAATTGCTGCGGCTGACGGGCACGTGTTCGCGATCTGGCAACGCGAGCCGAGAGTTTTCGGAGGCACGCTTCCCGCGGATCGCCTGGGTTTCAACCGCTCGGATGATGGAGGCCGCACCTGGATAGGGCCGCAGCTTTTACCAGGCGATAGCGGAGTGAACCGCAACCATCAACAGGTCTGGATGATTCCTGGCGGCGCATTGCATTTGGCCTGGTCCCACGGCGATTCGTCTGATTCCGCGACTCCAACTGGATACAGGTACTCGCTTGATTACGGAGCGACCTGGAGCCGCTCGGAGATTGCGATCCGCACCTTAACCGCAGGCAATCTCCCGCATGGCATTGTGGCCGACACGAATTGGGTGCATATCATGGCGGAGCCGGGGGCAGGCACTTACGCTCGCCGGCCTGCGCCTCGAAGGCCTGAATTTACCTCGATCGAGAAGCAAGATAATCGCATAATACTCACGTGGACTGGGCAAGCAATGTTGCAGCAGGCGCAGGAGGTGACCGGCCCCTGGAACACGATCTCCAACGCCTCCAGCCCTTACCCAATAAGCACGGATGTCGCCACGCGCTTCTTCCAACTCAGGGTGCCGTAGCCGTGACGAGAAACCTCATTCCTCAACATCGAACTCCCTCCACAACACCAAAATGAAAACACCACACTCGAATCATTCACCCTCAGCGCACCTCAGTCGGCGCGTGTTGGCCGCCCGGCACGCCGGCCCATTCAGTCTTCTGCTCCTGTCAGGCATCCTCAGCTTCGGCCTCACCGCGGCTGAATCGAAGCGAGTCGCACTCGTCCGCACTCCCGATGGCGGCATCCAGCCACAAGCGGCCGTGGACAGCCAAGGCGCGGTTCACCTGATTTACTACAAAGGCGACGCCGGTGGCGGCGATATTTTCTATGTGCGCCAGGAACCCGGACAGAAAGGTTTCTCAAACCCGCTCCAGGTCAACAGCCAGCCCGGGAGCGCGATGTCGGCCGGCACGATCCGTGGGGCGCAATTGGCCCTCGGCAAGAATGGGCGGGTGCATGTCGCTTGGAACGGCGGCAAAGGCGCCACTGGCCCCACCATCAACGGTGAGGCGGTGACGCCCTTGCTTTACACACGATGGAACGATGCCGGAACCGGGTTTGAAGCGGAACGCAATCTCATCACCTACGCCGCCGGGCTGGACGGCGGAAGCTCCGTCGCCGCTGATGGCCAAGGCAACGTTTACGTCGCCTGGCACGCGTCGCGTCCCGGGAACACGAACGGCGAAGCCGGGCGCGCGGTGTTCGTGGCGGGCTCCCGCGATGAGGGAAAGACCTTCCAACGCGAGACGCCGGCCATCTCCAAGCCCACCGGCGCGTGCGGCTGTTGTGGAATGCGGGCTTTTGCCGACACTGCGGGCGCGGTTTATATTTTGTATCGCGCCGCTTCCGAAATGGTAAACCGCGCTGAAATCCTCCTGGTTTCTCCGCGCCCAGGAGCGGAATTCCAAATCGCCAATTCCCACCCGTGGACTGTCGCCTCCTGCCCGATGAGCAGCGCGACCCTGACGGAAGGGAAACAGGGTGTGCTGGCTGCGTGGGAGACAGCCGGCCAAGTTTACTACGCCGTTGCCAACCCGAAGACGCTGCAAGTCTCCAAACCGGTGGCCCCGCCCGGTTCCGCGAGGCGCAAGCATCCGGTGGCCGTTGCCAACGGAAAGGGTGAGACGCTCTTTGCTTGGACGGAAGGCATCGGCTGGGCCAAAGGCGGGGCGGTAGCCTGGCAACTTTACGACAAGGATGGCAACGCCACTTCAGAAAAGGGGCGGGCCGACGGCGTCCCGGTGTGGAGTTTGGCGACGGCGTTTGCCAAACCGGACGGCCGCTTCATCATCGTCTATTGAGCGGCGTGTTAGGGAACAGTCAGGCCCGTTCGGCGACCGTTGACAAGTGCGAATTCCGAATTTGCCGCTCGCGACCTTCGAGTGCCAGGAGCGGGTTGAGTTTGTTCTGTCAATGCGTCGAGAATCCGCTTCACTCAGACCATGCTTCCGTTTCGTTCCTATCACGCGGTAGGCCTCGCGCTGGCACTTGGTTCCGCACTTCAAGCCGCCACTTACGAGGTGGCGCAGCAAGACCCGCAGGCCAGCGATGACGCTCCGGGCACGGCGGAACGGCCTTGGAAGACCATCGTCAAGGCGGCGGAAAGGGTGGGGCCGGGCGATGTCGTCGTCATTCGCGGCGGCGTGTATCGCGAACGCGGCTTCGTGAAAACCAGCGGCACGGTCCAGGCGCCGATTCGCTTCCAGGCGGCTCCGGGCGAGCAGGTCGTTCTGACCGGGGCAGACCGGCTCACCGCTTGGCGGAAGGAGGACGAGGCGCGGCCGATCTACAGTGTGGCCTGGCCGCACAAGTTCATCGGTTGGAACCGGAGCATGACCCATCCCGACGACGAGTATCACCGCATCATCGGCCGTTGTGAACAGGTGGCGGTGAACGGCTATCTCCTCCGCCAAGTGCTCAGCGCCGGCCAGCTCGCGCCGGGGGCTTTCTTCGTGGACGTGACCAACCAGACGCTTCTCGTGTGGGATCCCGGCAGCCGCGATCTCAACAAAACTCACATTGAAGCATCCGTGCGGCAGGAGGTTCTCCGGGTGGAGGGTGACTATGTCCAACTGCGCGGGCTCCGCTTCCGCTACGCCGCCAACATGGCCCAACACGGCGCGGTGGTGTTGGCCGGGCGCCACGACGTCATGGAGGATTGCGTGGTCGAGGCCATGAACGCCAGCGGTGCGAGTTTCCTCGGCGAAGACGCGGTCGTGCGCCGCTCTGTGTTTCGCAACAACGGCCAGTTGGGCTTCGGGGCGGGCCGCGCCCATCGCCTGCTGTTCACGGAATGTCTCGTCGAGAACAACAATACGAAGGGCTTTGAGCGCGGCTGGGAGGCGGGCGGCAACAAGCTGGCGTTGTGTCGTGACGCCGTGCTGGAGCGGAGCCGTTTCGTGCGGAATCGGGGCAACGGCATTTGGTTCGACATCGGCAATACGAATTGCACCGTGCGCCACTGCCTCATCGCGGATAACGAGGACGCGGGGATCTTCTACGAGATCTCTTTCCGTCTGCACGCGCACGACAACGTCATCGCTGGAAACGGCTTCGCCGCGACGGCGGGCGCCTGGGGCGCGCAGGCGGGCATCTCGCTTTCCAGCAGCCCGGGCTGCGTCATTGAGCGGAACGTGATCGCGGGCAACCGCGAAGGCTTCAACTTCCGCGAGCAGACGCGCACCACCCCCACGATTGAAGGCCGCGCGGGCCGCCCGGTGTGGAACCACGACGAACTCATTCGCCACAATCTCATCGTCCTCAATCGCGACGCGCAGGTGTGGGGCTGGTTCGACATGAAGGACAACCGGCATTGGCCCGCCAGTAGCGCGGCGACGAATGAAGCGGGTGCCGCCGTCGCCGCCAAGCCGGGAGACATCGCCGGAGCGTATGCCGCGAACACCCGTGAAGGCCAGCCGCAGGGCCTGACGTTGGAGAAACTGCGGCTGCGGTTTGAGAAGAACGTCTATTTCGCCGCGCCCGGTCAGGGCTGCTTCAAGTGGGGCCCAACTTGGGCGCGCCACAAGAGCTACGCGAGCTTGAGCGAATTTCAGTCGGACCTCGGCCTCGACGCGGACAACCAGGTGCTCGACCCGGGGTTCGCCGACGTGCTCCAGTTGGATTTCCGGCTCCGCGCCGAAGTCATGGTTCGATTGAAAGAGAACTATCCACAAGGGCCAGTGCCTGGCGTCGTGCTGGGTGTCTGGCGATGAGGGTGCGGTCCAAGGGACGTAGCGCAGAGTAGCGCTGCGTTGTATCGCGGATTTTCAATCCGCACACCGCTGGAATCTGCGGACAGCCTGCCGAGTGCAACCCGGCGATACAGATTGAAAATCTTCCCTACAAAGAGGGGCCGGGCGTACGGATGCAACGATGGGACCGACAACTCAGGGATGCGCGGGCCAGTCGACAAAGTCACGGGGCACGTAATGTTCCCCTTGAATGAACGTGTGTCTGTGGATTAGAATATAGCCCATGAAGACATTCACGCTGACCGAAGCACAAGCGCGTCTCGACCAACTCTTTGACGAGGCGCAGGCTGGTTCGTCGGTGCTGTTGGTACGGGGCGACGAGGTGGCGAAACTAGCACGAGTGGAACCGCCGGACTTCGGCGGGGACATCCGGACGCTGGAGAATATGTTGCTGGACGCAGTGCGCGGCCCGCATGCGGACTGGACACCGCAAGACCTGGAAGACATCGCACGGCGCGTGCGCGCCCGGAGAGGTGAATGAGTCTGCGGGTGCAGCGCTCTGAGTGGTTCATCGGTGACTTGGAGCATTATGCCGCTTGGTATGACCGTGAAGCGGGATGGGAGGTTGCCGAGCGAAACTTGAACGCCGTTGCGGCGACCCTGGCACGGCTGGCGGACAGGCCGACCCTGGGTCACGGAACACATTTCGATGCGCTGGAATTGAGAGGATTGCGGTGCATGAAAGCTGGGAGGCCATTCCAAAAGCACCTCATCTTTTACCGTTGTGATGAAACGACGCTCTAGGCTGAACGAGCCGTCCATGGCGCACGAGATTTGCCGAGGCGATTGCTGCAACCGCCCGGATCCGAAGTGGACTAGAGCCGTCCCCGTTGGAACGGCGAGGGCCAAGATTCGCGCAAAACCTTGGCTTTACCAACGCTGGCCTGCTGAGAGAAGATGCGCTCCATGAAACAGCTTACTCTGCTCACGTTGGCCGCGTTGTTGTTCGCAAACAACAGCGAGGCCGCCGAAACTTCGCGGGCCATGCGTTTCCGCGCGACCTCCCCGTCCGAAGCGCTGGCCTGGCAGCGCGCCGCCCGCGAAAAGCTGTTCGCCCTGATGATGGGCGGCCAGCAACCCGCGCGCGGCCCGCTCGACCCGAAAGTCCTCCGCCGCATCGAGGTCCCGGCCGGTGGCTACGCGCTGGAAGAACTCACGCTGCAAACCCTGCCGGACCGCCGCGCCCACGTCTGGCTGGCGCGGCCCGCGCAGCCGAAAGGCAAGGTGGGCGCCGTGCTCGCCATCAATGGCCACGGCGGCAGCGGCGAGGAAGTGGTGCGCGGACTGAGCCTCTACTGGTATGGCCGGGCGATGATCGAGATGGGCTACGTGGTCATTGCGCCGGACGTGGGCCAGCACGAGCTGCAGCACACCAACTGGTCGCTCATGGGCGAGCGCGCCTGGGACGCGCTCCGCTGCCTGGACTACGTGGTCACGCTGCCGGAAGTGGACGCGAGCCGTCTCGCCGTGGCCGGCTTGTCGCTCGGCGGCGAGACAACCATGTACGTGGCCGCGCTGGACGAGCGATTGCAGGCCGCGTGCAGCAGCGGCTGGCTCACCACCGTGGCCAACATGAAGAATGGCCATTGCCCGTGCTTTAATTTTCCCGGCCTGGAAGAGAACTTCGATTTCTCCGACATCTTTGCCTGTGTGGCGCCACGGACACTCGTGTGTGAACTGGGCGAGTTGGAGCGCGCGCCCGGCGGTTTTCCCGCGGCCATTGGCCGGCAGGCGTTGGAGGAAATCCGCGCCGCCTATCGCGTCTTCAACGCGGAATCGAACGTGACGCTCACCGTCCATCCCGGCCCGCACGTGTTCAGTGGACAAGACTTTCTTCCGAAGCTGCGCGCCGCGCTCGGAGAAAATCGCCGGCCCATCCCAGACAACGCTGCCGCTGAGGCCTGGGTTCGCTTCGCCGACGGGCCGGAGTCGCTCGACGGCACGCCTTATTACTGGCTGGGACGCACGGGCCTGAAACTCGCGTTTGACGTGCGTCCGCAGGCGGGCGACGCGCTGGAACTGAGCTGGGGCGGGAAGTCGGACCACCGCGATGCCACGCTGCTGGTCAACGGCCAAAGCGTGACGGTGCGTGACGGCGGGCATTGGGGCTTCCGCTGGATTCGCGTGCCGATTCCGACCGGCGTCAAAGACGACCGCTACGAAATCGAGATTAAGCGCGGCCAGGCCCAGCCCGCTTTCTTCAGCGAAGTCCGGCTCACGTCGGCCGGCGGCGACCGAAGCCGCCCTGACCTTAAGCAGCCAAGTTACAAGGGCAAACTCACCCTGACACCGGTCGCCGCCGCGATGCCGGTCGAAGCTTTCCCCGACATGCGCAAGGTATGGGACCGCGAAACGCTGTTGCCCACCGCGCCAACGGACGAGCACACTGCCAAGCTCTTCCGCCAGGCCGAGAAAAATGCGCGCCTCGCCAACGAGGCATTCTTTCGCTGCCGCCGTTTCGTTGATGGCTGGCTGGCTCAAGCGGACGCGGCCTCGGGATTGATCCCGCGCAATCTCAGCGTGAGCCGCGATTTCTGGAATGGCCGCGACTCCGCCGCCGACAATTACCCGTTCATGGTGCTGACCGCCGCCATCACCGACCGCCCGTTGCTGGAGGGGCGGATGCTCGACATGCTTCGCGCCGAGACGCGTCTGACCTGCCGCCTCGACCGCCTGCCCGACGACTACTCGTTCTCAAAGAAGGGCTGGCGGCGCGAACAACTCGACCTCGACGCCATTATTTTCGACGGCGCGGAATACGTGAAGGACGGCTTGCTCCCCATTGCGGAGTGGATGGGACCCAGCCCGTGGTCCGAGCGCATGATCGGCATCATCGACGACATCTGGAAGCACGCGCCTGTCGAAACGCCGTTTGGCAAGATTCCCACGCTCAACTTCGAAGTCTGCGGCGACCTGTTGCAGGCGAACGCGCGGCTCTATTGGTTCACGGGGGACCGGAAGTATCTCGATTGGGCGATCCGCCTTGGCGATTACTTTCTGCTCGGCACGAACCATCCGACGCGCGACCTGAAACAGCTCCGCCTCATCGATCACGGCTGCGAGGTGATCAACGGGCTCACTGAACTCTACGTCGCCGTCGCGCAGGCAATGCCGAACAAGAAGAAAGCTTACGCGCGGCCGATGCACGAGATGTTCGACTGCATCCTGGAGAAGGCGCGAAACGAAGACGGCCTGCTTTACTCGTGGTTCAATCCGAAGACGGGCGAGCACAGCAAAGACCTGTGCGACACCTGGGGCTACGACTACGACGGCTTCTACACGATGTGGCTGATTGACCGGACCGAGCCCTATCGCGACGCCGTCCGCAAGGCGCTGGGCAACCTCAAGGGCAAGTACGTCGGGGCCTGCTGGGGCGACACCAGCGCCGACGGCTTCGCGGATTCCATCGAAGGGGCGATCAATCTGTTCAACCGCGAGCCGGTCGAGTCCGCCGCGGATTGGATCGACAGCCAGACCCGGTTGATGTGGGCGATCCAGAAGCCTGACGGTATCATCGAAGGCTGGCACGGCGACGGCAACTTCGCGCGCACGTCGCTGATGTATGCGTTGTGGAAGACGCAGGGCGTGACGGTGCAACCGTGGCGGGCCGACGTGCGCTTCGGCGCGGTGCGCGAGGGCGGCACCGTGTATCTTAGCCTCACCGCCGACCAACCGTGGGAGGGGCGCCTCATCTTCGACCGGCCCAGGCACAAGCTCCTCATGCACCTGCCGCTCGACTACACCCGGATCAACCAGTTCCCGGAATGGTTCACGGTGGAGGCGAATGCGCGCTACGAAGCGAAACTGGGCCAAGGCCGAACGCTGGACAAAACCGGCGCCCAACTGGCCGAGGGCGTTGCCGTGCAGCTTAAGGCCGGAGAAGCTCTCTGGGTCGAGGTGCGCAAGCCGTGAGTCGCCCAAAGGAAGCGGGAAATTGCTGTCCAGGATCCCGAATGAGGTTCAAACTGGGCAGCCGCGGCCTGAAAGCGAAGCAACTCTTGCTGAATTCCGCACCCGGCTACATGCTGTGATTGAGGGACTGAAGTCTTGGTTTGAGTAGAGTAAAAAACGTTCGGCGGTGAAGCGATGCGCGCACGCCAAAAATGAAAACCATTGTGATTGTGACACGGCTCTCACTTGTCCTGGCTGCTTGTCTGGCCGCAACCATGCAGGCCCAGTCCGCGGAAGTGGACGCGAATGGCGCCGAGCGGATTGATGGCGCGATCCCAGTCCGTGCCGCCGGCGTGCAGTCCACCGCCCCGGCCGGCCAACCGATCCCGCCGTGGTTTCCCAAAGCACCTCCCCTGCCGCCGCCCCGGGGAGAAGTGATCCGCGTCGCGACAGTGGACGAATTGCTCGCGGCGGTGGATCGCGTCGGGCCGGGCGGCACGATCCTTTTGGCCGACGGCCACTACCAGCTTCCGCGCGTCATCGTCCTCGATCACAAAAAGGACATCGCCCTCCGCAGCGCCTCTGGAGATCCGACCAAGGTCATTGTCAGCGGCAAGGGGTGGGAGAGCCAGGCCAAAGGTGACGACCTCCTCCACATCGGCCGCTGTGAAGGCGTCACCGTCGCCGACCTCACCTTTACGGACTGCCGCTCCTACGGAATCAAGGTCGAAGCCGAGAACGCACCCAAGGACGTCCACATCTACAACTGCCATTTCCGGGACATCGGCGTGCGCGCGATCAAAGGTTCGGCGGGACAGGACCCAAACACTCACGCGGTCAAGGGCTCGGTCCGCTACTGCTCGTTCGAGAACACCAGGGTCCCGCCGGCCGACTGGTTGTTCGGCGGTGACTACATTGCCGCCATCGACATGATGGCCCTGGAGGACTGGACCTTCAGTGACAACGTCTTTCGGAACATCAAAGGACGCCACGGCGGCGGGCGTGCCGCCATCTTTTTATGGGTGCGCTCTCGTGGGGTGGTGGTGGAACGGAATCTCATCCTCAATTGCGACCGGGGCGTGGCCTTCGGCAATCCCGGCCAATCCACCGCCAACCTCGCCGGCGAGCGGCTCGCCTACGTCACCGATGGCGTCATTCGCAACAACTTCATCACCGGCGGGCCGGACTGTGGGATCGAGCTTTGGTATGCCGAGCGGATCAAGGTCCTCCACAACACCATTTGGCGGCCGGAACAAAACTGGAGCCGCGGGATCCGCATCGGAACGGGGACCGCGCAAACGGACGTCGTGAACAATCTGGTGCATGGCGAGATCCGGCTCGAGGGCGGAGAGGCGCAGGTCCGCCAGAACCTGGCGGGGCGGCTGGACGGCTACTTTGTGGACCCGGCGTCAGGCAATCTGGCGCTGACGCCCGCGGCAAACCGAGCCATCGACCAGGGTGTGCCACTGCCGGAAGTGGCCGACGACATCCGTCGGCGACCTCGCTCGAATCATCCCGATCTCGGTGCCTGGGAATTATGAGAACGATTTCATTTCCCGACCTCGTCGCGCTCGCCGCGTTTTGCGCCGTGTGCGCGATGGGCGATCGGCAAACGGCAACCGCAGCCACCCTGCCGGCACCGACAGGCGTGGTCCCGGCGGCCGGTCCACAGTCCAGCTCCGTGGTGGTTCGAACCGGCTTCGAGGACCCCTCCGAACGTGCCCACTGGTCGCAGGCGGCGACGGCGCGTTGGGTGAACGAGGGCCGCGGAGGCGGCACGGCGTTGCGCGTGGAGGTGCCGCCGACGGAGAAGAGTCCCACCGCCATGGTTCGCCGGCCGTTGGATCTGACGGCCTACCGCGGGATGCAACTGCATTTCACTTGCATGGCCAAGGCGGATAAAGTGAGCCGGCCGCCGGAACCTTACAACGGCGTGAAGTTCATGCTGCACTTCAAGTCGCCATCGCTCGGCCCGCGTTGGCTCAACGTCAGTCATATCCACGGCACGTTCGACTGGAAAGCGCTGTCGTTTGTCGCCGCGATCCCCGATGACGCCGAGCAGGGCGAACTCGATCTGGGTTTGCAGAACTCGACTGGCACGGTGTGGTTCGACGACATTGCAGGCGTCGTGGCGCGCGGCGCGGCGCCCCAGCGACCTGCACCGATAGCCAACCCGCCGCTGCCGTTCAAAGGCCACAACCTGCCCCGGCTGCGCGGCGTGATGTCACCAAACGCGTTTCGAGACGAAGACCTGCGCGTGCTCGGCCAGGAATGGCACGCCAATCTCATCCGCTGGCAGTTCACACGCAACTGGGGCAAACCCAACACCGACCTGGACCTCGCGGAGTACGATCGGTGGATCGAGAGTGAGTTGGCAGACCTCGACCAAGCCCTCGCGGCCTGCAGCCGCTACGGAATCAAAGCCGTCGTGGACATTCACTCGCCGCCCGGCGGACGGTACGAAGACAACAGCGTGAGGATGTTTCACGAGGCGCTTTACCAGGAACATTTCGTCAAGGTCTGGGAGAAGATCGCGCGCCGCTACAAGGGCAACCTCGCGATCTGGGGCTACGACCTCGTCAACGAGCCTGTTCAAGGCGCGCCCTCACCGCCGGGCATCGCCGACTGGTTGGGCATACAGGTCAAGGCCGCCAAAGCCATCCGGGCGATTGACCGCGAGACACCGATCATCATCGAAGCCGAAGACTGGGATTCACCGGCCGGTTTCCGATACCTCATGCCGGTGGACGTGCCGCGAGTCATCTACCAGGTCCACATGTATTGGCCGCACAGCTTCACGCACCAGGGCGTGTATGGCGCGCGGACAGGCGTTGCGTATCCGGGCGTGATCGATGGCCAGCCGTGCAACCAGGAAGCTTTGCGGCGATACCTCCAGCCCGTGCGCGAGTTTCAACTCGCTTACAACGTGCATATTTATTGCGGCGAGTTCAGCGCCATTCGCTGGGCGCCCGGTGCCGCGCCATACCTGAAGGACTGCATCGAACTGTTCGAACAATACGGTTGGGATTGGTCGTACCATGCCTACCGCGAATGGGACGGCTGGAGTCTCGAACACGGCCCCGACCCGAACGATCACAAGCCCACGGCCGCGCCGACCGGCCGGAAACAGTTGTTGCTCGAGTGGTTCGCGAAGAACCAGAAACCTTGAGCAGGAGAAAACGTCATGAGCTTCATCGCTAGCATCATCGACAGCCTGTCGAAGCTCTCCGGCGTGCTGCCGGTTTTCTGCGCCGTTCTGTCGTGTTTGTTTTCGCCCAACCTTCTTGCCGAGACGAAACCAATCAACGGCTATATCCTTTCCCCACTCCCTGAAGCGGCTGCGGCACGCGCCGTGCGCCACCAGCGGATCGCCGATCGACGGCAAGGTCCCATCGTGATGGTCCATCGCGGCGCGTTCGCTTTTGCTCCGGAAAACACGCTCGAAGCTTACGCCGCGGCGATGGATTACGGCGCTGACGGCTGTGAGGTTGACATTCGCCGCACCGCGGACGGGGTGCTGGTTATGTTCCATGATGACGGTCTGGAACGGATGACCGACGCCATCGGCCCAATCCATCAACACACTTACAGCGAAGTTGTGGCGTTGCGCTTTCGTTCCTTCTACGGAGCCAGGCCGGGAACTGGCCTGCCCACGCTCGCGGCGGTGCTTGAATTGGCGCGGCAACGCGCGATGCTTCTGCACCTCGATATCAAGGAGCCGGGTTTGGAGGAAGACATCGCCAAGCTGCTGGACGCCGCTGACGTTTGGGACCACGTCGTGGAAGTCAATGAAGCGAATGCGTCTGAACTCCGCAAGAATCCAAAACTACAACGTCTCGCCTATAAAGCATCTGGCCTGCAGGGAGGCCGTTTGGACATGGACCCGGCCAAGGTGAAAGAGGCGCTCGCCCGCCCCGGGAAGATGATCCTGGTGGACGACCCGCGCGTTGCTGCCCGCGAATTGAACCGCCCACCTCACCGCATTCGACTGCCCGACAGTTTTCGCGCGCCATGGCCCACCAACCTCCCAGCCATTCGGCGCGACACCCATTCGTTTTCACCACCGCACTTTCTCCGGGCATTATCCAAGCGCGTCGATGGCCGGTCTTTGGACGAACTGGAGAAGCTGCTCACTGCGGATTTCACGGAACGGACCGACTTGGAAGGGGACGTCGCGTATCAACAGAAGCGTGCCACTCGAATCGTCGAACGCGCCTGGGCGGCAGAAAGAATCGGCCAGCTCGGGACCAAATCCAGCCGCGCGGTCCAATTGCTGGAACAGCAAGTGGTCAATCGAAGTCTGCATCGTGACTGGGCCTGGCATGGCCTGGATGGCGCGATGGCGGCGCGCGCGTTGGGCGCTTTGCGAGCTACGGAGTCAGTGCCTGTCCTGGTGCGGGCCTTCTTCGCCATTGATCCGGAATTGAAGAAAATGATCCAACCTCCCGCCAATTATCCTTACGTCTGGACCGATTTCCGGCCGAAGCTCGAAATGGTCGTGACGCTGGGCGACCTCCCTTGCGAGCAAAGCAAGGCCTTCCTGCTCGATTACCTCGCGATGGACGAAAACGCAGCGGGCAAGTTTTCTGCACCGCTCTTTGAAGAAGCGACGAAGGCGCTCCTGCGGCAGGATTTGACCCGTGACGAATTGAAAAGCCTCTTGCAGAGCAGACATTCCGCGGTTCGTGGCACAGCGATTCTCGAGTGCCTGGATCATCCAACCGACAGCCGCGCGGCCATGCTGAAGGCCGCCCAACCCTGGGCATTGGATTTGCCGACAGCTTTGAGCCAGGCGCGGAGCGGCAGGAGTTGGCATTCTCCAAGTCCGCGCGCGGGCCCAAGATGATGATTGACCTCCAGCGCACCCCTCCTGGCCCCTTGACTTCGCCGGTCAAATCCACTGACATCCTCGCGGTTGTGAAATGGGGTGGCCTTTGATAGAGCACCCGGCAACCGACGCCAGCCTGAAAGCGTGTGATGAAACCAAGCTCAGCGATTGTGGCAGTGGCCGCTGCATACCGCGCAGTGCGAACGGCCGCGATATTGCTGCTGGCACTGCTGTGCCTCCTGAAGACGGCTTGCATGGCAGGTTACGTGCCTGCCGGCTGCCAGCCACCGGAACTCGTCATCTCCCGTGAACATCCGCTGATCATCCTTTACGGACCCGGCTCGGGCGAGTTGACGGTCAAGTGCTGGCAAAACCTCCCAGCGGACATCCGACCTTATTGCGCCATCACGATGGACCCGCCCGCCCTGGACGTGAACCAACGCCTCGAAGGGTGGCGCCGGATGCTGCGCGTGGTGCAGCCACACCACATCCCGATCGTGCTCCAGGTCGCCGGCGACGAAGTCGCCTGGACCACGTCGCTCTGGGCGATCGAGACGCTGCTGAAGGAATTCCCCTGCATCAAAGCCGTGCAAATCGTGGAGTGGCGCTGTGCCTACTACAGCGATTTTGGCGGCGAGCTTGAGCTGGCGATCCCCGCGAACCTGCGGTACCTCGCCGAGGTCCTCAAACTCTGCGGCCGGTACGGGAAACACCTGTCTTTGCAGATCCAGACAGATATGGCGCACCTGGCGAGCGACCGGCTGGCGGGTCCGCTCCGGGCACTGTTCCGGGAATACCGCGCGTATCTCCTGCCGCAAAACGAATGCATCCCGCCATCGTATTACCTCACGCAAGCGGCGGCCTGGGGGCTGTGGCTGGCCGGTTACTGCGAGCACTGGGGCATGGAGCCGCAATGGTGGTGGTGGACCAAAGGCGAGTCCTACTTCATCCGGCCCGGCGTCTTTGGCACGGAGGCGGAGTTGGAAACGGATGAAGATTCGTATGCGCGTCTGTATCGCGCTTTCATCATCGAGGGGGCGCTCCTGGGCGCCACCGTGTTTTCGATCGAGCCGCCGCAGGACATCTGGCATGGGGAAGCCACCGACCAACGCCACTTCGACAACGTGATCTATCCGACCTTACGACAGATCATCGAGCAACGGCTGATCGTCAGCCAGGAAGAGGTGTTGAAGCAGACCAAAGCGGCCTACCAGTTGAAGGAGTGCAGCAGCCTTCACGAGTATGACGCCATGCTCCAGGACCTGGACCTTGAATTGGCCCACGGCCATCTGGAGCGGGCCGCTTACGGCGTGCTGTTGCCGCACTTGATGAAGGAGATGATCCCGGACACCGGCGGGCGCTATTACTTTATCCCGCTGCTGCCGGTCGGCACGCCTGCGAGCGTGGTGCAACGCTTCGAGAAGATCATCCAGCCGGGCGAATGTTCGACGGCCGGCGCCTATCGGGAACTGCTCAATCGCCATTATCCGGCGACCGAGAACAGCGCCGACGGCAATGGCACCAATCGCGCCTGCGTGTTGAAGTGCGGCCGGGCGATTGCGGTGCTGCAATCACGGGAGAATCTCTACGAGAAGCAGCCCTTCATTGTCGAAGTCCCGCGCTGGGTCATTGGCTTGCGCGCGCAAAAGGAGCGCGGTGGCATCCGGCTGGCCTGGGACCGGGACGCAGAGGCGCAGGCATATCGCGTATGGAAACGCATCCCCGGTGCAAAGGTTTATCCGGAGTGGGAACTGGCGATGGAGGGAATCCGCACCAACTCCTGCGTGCTGGAGATGACCGAAGCCGGCACGTTCGGTATCACCGCCACGACTTCCGCGAAGGCGCTGCTTTCGGGCACGGTGAACTTCACCGAGTATTTGCTCTTCACGGCGGACGAAAGCCCGATTGTCGAGCAGATCGTGATGACGAACGATGGTAGCAGGGTCGAGAAAATCCAGTGGAGCGACGGATCATTGCCGGCGACCCAGGAGGTCTGGCGGATTTTTGTGGGCGTGCAAACCGGCTACGAAAAAGAGGCCGAGGCCGTGCTGGAAAGCTTTCGCGGGCTGATGGCGGCGTTCGAGGCGAAGGACCTCGACCGGCTGATGTCGTTCTACGCTGCGGATTACCGCGACAGCAGCGGTTACAGCACCGAGTATGTGCGGCGGGCTTGGTCCTGGTGGTATCAGCGCACCGTGATTCCGTACGGGGTAGCCCAGGTACGGAGCTGGGACACGTCCCGCGCAGGCGACGGTTTGATCAGTTTCACGGCCTGGAATCGTTTCCGCGGCACGATGGTTTGGGATGAACCGTTCGGCACTCACGGTCGCGTGCGCACTCCACGGCACGAGGGTGAGCGCGTGACTTGGACCTGGAAACGGAACGGGCGCGGACCATGGACGCTGATTCGCACGGAGCCGGCCCTGCCCAACTTCGGCGAGATGCTCTGGAACAGCCGTGGCCACGACGTGCAGCACACGATGGGCGAGTTTTCGGATACGCCTCCTTCGAGGGGGGCGAAATGAGAGCGCTGAGCTTCGACTATTCGGCGTTCCTCTTAGCGCTTGTTTGAGAACCCGCCCGGTGAGCGTGGAATTCGCATCTGAATTTCCTGCTTCTCAGATGCTCCGCCCTGCGCTAACGTCGCGGCAACTTTATGGGGCGAAGCAAAGCTGCATCTTCCGTTATCGGCAGCAACTCATCACTTGCGCGTTGAACTTATGACTGAACGTCCGAAATCCGGCGGCGAACTCTTCATCGTTGATAACAGCGATGCGGATTGGAAAGTCCTCCAGTACCTGCGCGAATGGGCAGACATTTCTCATCGGTTCGACATTGCCACCGGCTTTTTTGAAATCGGCGCTCTGCTTGGTCTGGACGGCGAGTGGCAGAAGCTCGACAAAATCCGCATCCTCCTGGGCGAGGAGGTATCACGGCGCACGAAGGAGGCGCTGTTGGCAGGTGTCAAGGCGGCCCAAGCCGTCCTGAACGCCAGCATCGAAAAGGAGAAGGAGACGAATGATTTCCTGCAAGGTGTCCCCGCGATTGTCGAAGGCCTCAAACGCCGCCAGATCGAATGCAAGATTTACACGAAAGAAAAATTCCACGCCAAAGCCTACATCACTCACGCCAAGCAGGCGGTGGTTGGCGCGTCGGCGCTGGTGGGATCGAGCAACTTCACCATGCCAGGGCTGACCCGAAACGTTGAGCTCAACGTCCAAATCCGCCGCGAAGTGGCGCTCCTTCAGGCATGGTACGAACGCCACTGGAATGACGCCGAGGACATCACGGAGGACATCTTCCGAGTCGTCGAACGCCAGGTGAAGGAGTATGCGCCTTTCGAAGTTTACGCCAAGGCCATGCAGCAATTTTATCGCGGCCACGAGATGACCGACGATGAGTGGGAACGCGCTGGCGCGCAGAACAACGGTTCGCGGATGTACCCGGTCCTCGATAAGTAGTATCTGGCCGAAAACTCCTGTTTTTTGGAGTGGAGTAAAGAAGTGAGG